>Ga0310786_10000897_pt1 | contig 47294 bp, 48 predicted proteins | sample AusTroGonzalo_MG_FD_203881 | JGI IMG/M metagenome (GOLD analysis project Ga0310786, IMG submission 203881) | Bovine rumen microbial communities from tropical cattle in Woodstock, Queensland, Australia - Gonzalo_03 (v2) (version 2) | ecosystem: Host-associated > Mammals > Digestive system >...
ACCGGAATAGAAAAGTCTGTATCTGACATTGTCTTTAGAAATATCCATGTGACAGAAAACGAACTCCCAGATGTTGCTTCCGTATTCTTTGCGGCTTGAACAGTTGCCCTTTGAAAAAGAGAAATCAGACCAGTCCTCAAGTCCGAAAACATACTTCAAGCCTTCGTTCATGTCGTAAGTGTTTTCGAGGACGGTATCGCAGAAAAGGTCCTTTAAGGCAGATTTCTTATTGTCCTTCAGGGCATTCTTTATCTCTTTGCTGTAGTAGTCATCGAACTCGTGCATGGTTGAGAAGTTACGCTTGTTGTCTTCTTTACGCTGGGCGGAGCGGCTTTCGAGATTCTCTTTAAAATCTTCTATAAAGCTGCATCCCGATACGGGAATGAGCGTGAAAATGAGGAGGCATATGACCAGCTTTTCGAGCGACTTTTTGATCCTGTTCACGGCATGAGGCCTCCTTTTAAATAATATGACCATTATAGCATTGAGGGGCGGGGCTGTTATTTTGATATAATATTAGAAGCCCGTGAATGGTCCGGGCGCGGATAAGGGAAAACATCGAGGGTGAGAAATGAAAAGCATATTTACTAAGACAAGAGCCGTAATGGCAATCCTTCTTCTTGCCGTTCTGACCGTGTTTGTGTTGCCGCAGAAGGCAGATGCATATGCCTATGCTCAGGACGAGATCCTTTATTACGGAATAGAAGCACACGTTCTGGATACGGGGTCAGTGGAATTCGTTTATACGATCGACTGGAAAGTCTTGAAAAGCACGAGCGGCGGCGTTACCTGGGTCAAGATCGGTATTCCGAACTCGAATGCCGAAAAGTTTTATTCGCTGACTAATGACACCATCGATTCCGTTAAGTACTATTCTGAAGGCGGAATCTACGCGAGAGTCGATTTCAAAAGGGAATACATGGCCGGGGAAGTTATCCATTTCAGTTTCGGCTTTACGCAGCACAATCTTTTCAAGGAACCTGTTTCAAAGAATCCGGGCGTAGCCATGAACGCATTGAGCGAACAGGAAGCCTGGAACACCCTGTACATTTACGATTTCGTACCCGGATGGTTTCCTTCCATCGCCGTGGACAAATACGAGATCAAGTGGGATGCATCCAAAGTCGCTAAATGCAGTGAATTACAGTACGGTTCCTACTACTATAAGACCGGTTCTTTAAAACCGGATCAGATGGCCTTCTTCAGGGTCGGATACTATCCCGGAACTTACAGTTTCACCCACAAGACCGTTGCGCATTTCGGAGAGATCCTGCTACCCGTTGCGCAGCTCCTTTTTTGTGTCGTAATGGTTATAATTCTTGCTTTCGCAAAGTTTAAGTACGGTGACACGTATACAGGTCACGGAGGCGGATATCACCACTTCCACGGCGGAGGCGGCGGATGCGCTTGTGCTTGCGCTTGTGCCTGTGCAGGCGGCGGAAGGGCCGGCTGTTCGAAAAAGGATTTCTATGGTACCAAGGTCTCGTCGAAGAGGCTCAGAAAAGCATTAAGGAGCGGTGCAAAAGATGCTGAATCAGAAACTTTATGAGCTGAAGAACTGGGATCAGGTCATACACACCACCTGGAATCCGGACGGCCCGGGCGTCATCAGGATGCACATGATCCCGCCCAGGTTTACTCCGTTCAAGACGGCGAAGAGCCTTGTGATAATCAACGGTTCAGAGATACTACCTATCAATGAATCGGGAGCGATACTGCTGACCGAATACGTTAAGAACGTCAATGATTTCGGCGACAAAGCCATGAGCGATGAGGACTTAGAAGAGATTATCGCCAAGACCTTCAAGGGCGTGAAAAAAGTATTCCCGAGGGTAAAGGACGAAGTCTTGAAAGATGACCTTTACTACTACGTCGGACTTTTCGAGGCTGTCGCAAAGGGCGAGGACGTTGAAGACTGCTGTGAAAGACTGACGATAGGCGAGTATGCCAAATACATGAGTGCGCCTCACAGGATGGATCTTCTGGTATCTTCAATGGCCAAAGAAGGCAGGTGGAACTGCAACCAGAAGTGCGTGCACTGTTATGCTGCAGACCAGAAATGCGCTGAGGAAAAAGAGCTTTCGACAGACGAGTGGAAGAAGATAATCAAGATCTTAAGAAAGCAGAAGATCTCGCAGGTTACCTTTACGGGCGGTGAACCGACCATGAGAAAAGACGTTCCGGAGCTCATAAAGGAAGCGCGCTGGTTCATCACGAGACTCAACACCAACGGCGTAAACCTCACTGAGGAATACTGCCAAGAGCTAAGAAAGGCTGAGCTCGACAATCTTCAGGTAACGTTCTATTCGTGCGATGAAGAAGTCCACAACAGGCTGGTCGGCGCGCCCAACTATCAGAAGACCCTGGCAGGCATAAAGAACGCGGTCGCCGCGGGCATTAACATGAGCATAAACACGCCGATCTGCAGGCTTAACAAGGACTACAAAAAGACACTGGAATTTCTACATGACCTCGGTATCACGTACGTGACGTGTTCCGGACTGATACTTACAGGCAATGCCAGGGGAGAAGAATCAGAAGAACTCAGGATCGAAGGCGAGGAGCTCTATGAGTCGCTTAAGGAAGCCGTTGAATACGCGTACGCAAACGACATGGAGATAAGCTTCACTTCGCCGGGACTCGTAAGCCAGGAAAGACTTAGCGCGATGGGTCTTGACATACCTTCCTGCGGAGCATGCCTGAGCAACATGGCAATTACTCCTTCAGGAAACGTCGTGCCCTGCCAGAGCTGGCTGTCAGATAAACCTCTGGGCAACATTTTGACTGACAGGTGGAAGAAGATCTGGAACGATCCGCGTTGCAGGAAGATAAGGGAAAACGCCGCCAAGGCAGAACAGAACTGTCAGCTCCGCGAACGGTAAGGATCAATGTCAGGCCCTGCAAAAAGCGGGGCTTTTTGTTTTCTGGAATATTTGAGTCCGGGAGGCATTCACGAATCTGAACACGAAAACGGACCAAAAAGGTACAGATTTGGTAATTGTTATATTACGCGCGTATAATGGGGCGAAAAAATTTTTAAAAATTTTCGAAAAAAGTGAAACCGTTTGCGACTAAACTGCACTATTATAGTCGAACGGCCGTTCAAAAAACGAATTATTGAGGTGAGAGGATTGAATGACGCAAAGGCGCTGGCCTTACTGAAATCAGGCGATCAGGATGCACTGGAGTGGTTTATCGACAAATACAGTGCATACGTGGGAACCGTAGTAAACAGCATTCTTTCGAGTTCCATGACTCATGAGGATGTGGAAGAAGTAACAGCAGATGTTTTTGTTACTTTGTGGAGATCTGCGGAAACCCTTATTCCGTTGAACCTGAAGGGGTATTTGAGTCGCGTGGCACGCAGCCTTTCCATGCAGAGATTGCGGGAGCGGGTGCAGGTGCTGCCTTTGGACGAGGACATTCTTATCTTAGATGAAGATTCGGTTTTTGACAGCTTAGAGCGCGAGGATCAGGACAATGAGATCAGAAAGCTGGTCTATTCCATGCCTCAGCCCGACAAAGAGATATTTTTGAGATTCTATTATTACTGTCAAAGCGTTTCGGTTATCGCTAATCAAATGCAGATGAACCCGTCCACGATCAAGACCAAGCTAAAGCGCGGGCGCGAAAGACTCCGTTATTACCTTAATGATATGAAAAACGACAGGAGGCGATCTGAATGCAGATAAATATACGTGATCTGATGGAAAACATCGAAGACTCTTCCGTAGATATGGAAGATAAGAACGTCGTCTCCTCTGAAAGGATCAAGGAGTTGACTAAAATGAAAATAAATGAATATGGTTTTACAGAAAAGCACAGTTCCGGTTCTAAGAAAAAGTTTGTAACTGTTCTTATCGCAGCGGCAGTTATTTCCGCAGTCGGCATCTCGACTTACGCAGCTTTCAGAGGCGGACTGGAAGGAGTTTCTTTCGGCGATCCTACCGATCCGTCCGGTACAACTACTACTGAACGTATCGAGGTCCCGGTCGGCCCCGACGGCCAGGCAACTGATGGCGGATATGCATATGAACCGCCCATGAATCATCTGATCTCATTGCAGGGCTATTCGGACACAAACGAATTCAAGGCTTCGAAAGAGTGGCGTGAATTCGAGGACGGCTATGACCAGGATTGGAAGATCTGTGACGCTTACGATAAGGAATGCAAGAAGACAAAGAAAGACCCGTTTGAAGAGAAATACCCCGGCTACGGCATCTACTCAAAGGAGATGGCAGACAAGGTTGATGAGCTTTGTAAGAAATACAACCTTAAGCTCCGCGGAAAATTCATCGACGGTCACAGTAACCCGGAAGACCCGACCGACACATCGATCCGTGAGAATGAGCTGAAAGAAATGTTCGGCGATATCTGGGATGACAAGGTCAAGGGAGTCGGATACTGCTATGAAGACGGTACTTTCTCACTCGATGCAGACTGTGACAAGGTATCTTTCCAGATCAGAAGAGTCATTAAGGGCACTTTCGACACTGTATATCTCAACGTTGGAGACATCAGCTCCTACGATCAGTGGACGTACAAGACAAAGTGCGGCGTTGAGGTTGCCATCGCGCTGAAAGAAAGCAACGGCGTAGTTCTCGCCAATACTCCCAAGGGATTTGTAGCCATTAACCTTTGCGAGAACGAGGATGAGTTTGGTAAACCCATAAAATACACAAAGGCTATGATCGAGGAATTTGTTAACCACATCAATTTCGATAAGCTTTGATTTTGGCAACTTACTACGCGTAAGCGGCAACTTGCGTAAGGATTGATTGAACGCTCCTTTGGACTCTGTTAGTTTTGTCCCGTAAGGCAAAACAGCAGATCCAAAGGAGTTTTTTATGATAAGGGCAAAAGGAATATGTAAGTGTTTCGCAGGCAGGGAAGTCCTGTCAGGGATCGACCTGGACATAGGTCCCGGGAAGATATTCGGCCTTCTCGGGCCTTCAGGCGCGGGCAAGACTACGCTGATAAAGATAATCACAGGGCAGCTCGGGTTTGATTCAGGTGAAGTTATGGTCTTCGGCAAAGAGGTTTCCAATCTCACCGGCACAGACAAAAAGCAGATCGGCATCATGATGGATGACCACGGCGTTTACGACAGACTGTCGTGCGCGGATAACCTCAAGATCTTCGCGGACATCTATGGCGTTCCATATGACAGGATAGACGAAGCGCTCGAAAAGGTAGGTCTTAAGGACAGCGCGAAAAAGCCCGCGATGAAGCTTTCCAAGGGCATGAGGGCACGCCTCCAGCTCGCTAGAGTATTAATGATTTCACCTAAGATATTGTTCCTTGACGAGCCCACGAGCGGCCTTGACCCCATGACGATGAAGTACATTCATAAGCTCATCTTAGAGCAGAAGAACAGGGGCTGCACGATCTTCCTCACAACACACAACATGGAAGAAGCAACGGTCCTTTGTGATGAGGTCGCACTCCTTAACGAAGGCAGGATCGTAGAGCGCGGCGCGCCCGGTCAGATCTGCAGAAGATATAACCACCAGAAAACGATCAGGCTGCATTTAAAGAGTGGTGAAGACATCGAGATCGCGCATTCAAGCGGCTCTGCACGCGAGATAGAAAAGCTTTTGGAGCAGGGAAAGATAGAGACCATACATTCTTCAGAGCCTACGCTCGAGACGGTATTTATCGAGCTTACCGGTAGAAGATTTGAGGCAGATGAGGAGGCACAGTATGCGTAACGTTGGGGTTATTTTCAAGAAGCAGTTGAAGGACACTCTCAAGAACAAGACGGTCCTGATCCAGTTCCTCATGTTTCCGGTGATGACACTTATTATGGAGAACTGCATCAATGTTCCCGATATGCCGGAACTGTTTTTTACCAAGCTTTTCGCGATCATGTACATGGGAATGGCACCGCTTACATCGGTCGCTTCGATCATCTCGGAGGAGAAGGAAAAGAACACTTTGCGCGTTCTCATGATGGCTAACGTAAAGCCCTGGGAATACTTAGCAGGCGTAGGTCTTTACGTGTGGGTGCTCTGCATGACAGGCGCATGTGTAATGGCAACAGGAATCCCTGCGGAGCACATCCCGTTCTTCCTCGCTGTCATGGCTTTAGGTTTCATCGTATCGATCGTTATGGGTGCATGCATCGGCATATTTTCGCCCAACCAGATGGTCGCAACGTCCCTGTTTATGCCCGTTATGCTGGTGTTCTCGTTTGCGCCCATGCTTGCGCTTTTCAATGATAAAATAGAAAAGGTTGCAGGAATCTTCTACACGCAGCAGCTGCGCCTCCTGCTTAATCAGATGACTTTTGACGGCATTACAACGAAAACTGTTATGGTGCTCGCGGTCAACGCACTGCTCGCACTTGGACTGTTTTTCGCAGCCTTCAGGAAAAAAGGACTTGAGTAATGAAGATCAATCTGGACATAGACGGAAAATATGACGATACCGAAGTCATAATCCGCGCGCCGCATCTCAACAATGACATCGAGAGGATGGTTGCCATGATGCGCATGATCGACATGCAGATCGCCGTGCGCAGGGATGGTGAGACCATCCTTCTTGAGACTGACAAGATCCTTTACGTTGAGGCGGTCGACCGCAAGACTTTCGTATATACAAGCAGCGATACATATGAGTCAGAGCTTAAGCTCTATGAGCTTGAGCAGGAATTGGTGCAGCGTGATTTTTTGAGGATCAGCAAGCAGAGCATCGTGAACCTGAGGAAGATCAAGAGCCTTCGGACCGACGTTAACCGCAAGATCCGCATCACGCTCGCAAACGGTGAGCAGATCGTCGTTTCGCGCATGTATTCTGACGAATTGAGAAGAAAGCTGGGGTTAAAGTGATGGAAGACAGAAAAACTGTATTTGAATATATGGCGCAGCTTTTCACGACCTTCGGAATAACTGTCGTGATCTTCGTGGTGATCAACCACTTCATCGGCGACGAGGCAAGAAGCATGTCTACGTTGTTCGCGCTCGGCTCAGCCGGCCTTTCATCCGCGGTCCTCGCAGAACTCCTGCTCCTGGCGCTCATCATTACGGTCGCCCAGAACATTTTCTTATCGGATATACTTATCAAGAACATGGCCCTGATCCTGCGAAACATCCTGTTCTTCTTAACGGTCATGGTCGCTATCGCGGTTTTCGTGATCCTCTTCGGATGGTTCCCCGTCTATGAGGTCAGAGCGTGGATCGGATTCCTGGTCTCATTTGCTGTTTGCACGACCATAAGCGCTGTGTTCATGCGTCTTGAGGAGCGCGCCGAAAACAAGAAGATGCAGGAAGCTTTGAACAGGCTGAAGAAATGACCGAAAAGATACTTAAGACAGAGTCAGGCGACGTACATTACTGGATATCGGATGCGATGATATCTGGCAGGGACACCATTTTCTTTTTGCACGGCCTGACCGCGTGCCACGATCTTTTCGTAAACCAGATAGGGTATTTCAAGGACAGGTACAACATAATCACATGGGACGCGCCTGCCCACGGAGCTTCGCGCCCGTATAAAGATTTCACATATGAAAAGGCGGCTGTTGCGGCTGCTGAGATACTTAAGGAAAACGGCATCAGTGAGGCTGTATTCATCGGGCAGTCTTTGGGTGGATTTATCACACAGTCAGTGATCAAGCGCTATCCTCAGATCGTTAAGGCTTTTGTCTCGATAGACAGCACGCCTTTCGGCGAAAAGTATTACTCAAAGTCAGACAGATGGTGGCTCAGGCAGATCGAATGGATGTCCTCGCTCTATACAGACAAGGGCCTTCGCAAAGGCGTTGCGGGGCAGTGCACGCGTACTGAGAGATCTTATCAGAACATGTATCATATGCTCGAATTTTACGATAAAAAGGAGCTCTGTCATCTGATGGGAATAGGCTTTGCGGGATTCCTCGAAGACAATTGCGACTTGACCATCAAGTGCCCCGTGATGCTTATCGTAGGCGAATACGACAAGACCGGAAAGGTGCAGAAGTATAACAAGGAATGGGCGCAGGACCTGGGCGTTGAGATCACCTGGATCAAGGATGCCGCCCATAATGCAAATGACGATCAACCCGAGCAGGTTAATCGTCATATTGAAGCATTTTTGAAAACGATCTAAGCGGTGCTTAGCAGATCTGTTGATCAGTCCTCCATAATTTCAACGGGCGAAATATAACCCATCTTTTTCAGGAAATAATCAGCAAAAGCATTGGTTTCCTGCTTATATGAGCTGGCCTGAATGTAGGTTATGCTCGTGCCTTCGAGGTATATTCCTCTGATGATCCTTGAGGAAGACTTTTCATATGCGATAGCGTAAGAGTAATTCTGTTTGTCGCCCGTTTCTTTGTCTTTGATCCTCGAACTGGACATAATCAATTTTGAGTATTGATCGAAAACATCCCTGGCATCATCTTTGTTCTTGAATTCTATCGAATAGACGGAACATGCGTGCATTGCCACGTCACCCTTTTCGCGGATGTTGAGGATCAGGCAGTTTTCAGCGTCAACATCAGGTAGTTTTCTCATTGTGTTGAAATACGTCTGATAAAACTTTGTTGCCTCTTCGCTGTCTTTAGCGACTAAATAAGCGGAGCCTTCCTGAGTTATTTTTGCCGTTGCCCTGATAAGCTCCGTACGGTTGTCAACTTCCTCGATACCGTATCCTTTGGCAGCTTTGATGACATCATTATGCACACCGGATTTTGAGAATGCACAGCCGGCCATGCTGATTGCAAAGACTGTTACCATAAGGACCGATACTATTCTTCTGATGTTCTTCATGTCAGGCCTCCTTGTGTTCGTATATTGTCATTGGTGAGACATAGCCCATCTTATCACAGAAGTGCTCGGCGAAATCGTTCTGTTCGTGATCGCCGTAATAGAATGTTGCCTCCAATAATGTTACACACTTCTTCTCTAAGTATACTCCATATACGGTGCAGCGTTTTGTGGAGTTTGAATACTTTATGAGGTAGGAATAATCCTTTTTCTCACCCTGTTCCGTGAATTCTTTCTTGTTTCTGGTGTAAAACAAAACCCAATTGTGAAAATATGTCTTTGCGTCATCCTCGCTGCCAAATCCGAATGAGTGAATACCCGCTTCATGATTTAAGCCGTTGACCTTTTCGTATACTACCGCCATCAGGAGATCTTCCATGCCGGCTGCGGAAAGAGTGTTGGAGCCTTTATAATACTTCCTGTAAAGCCTGGTGGCTTCTTCGCTGTCTTTTGAAGCGTAAAAGACCAAGCACGGTATGCCGTCGCCTTTTGTTGCCGCTGCTTTGTAAACAGCATCGAAATCAGCAGCCTGCTCACAGCCGTATGATCTTACGGCTTTTACGACCATTTTAGCGGGTTTCGCAGCAAAAAGGCAGCCTGTCATGCAGACGGCAAATACCGCGATCAGAAGGATCGAAATACATTTTCTGATTGTCTTCATGCCAGGCCTCCCCGGGTTAGGGTATAATCATTCTACTGCCGTAAAAGGGGAGGAGAAGAGGGTCATACTCTTAAGATTGACCCGAAAAGCTAAAGCAATGGCAAGCAGAAAAGGTCAGTTTTTTATCTTCATAGTTTTCATATTGAACGCAGTGGCTTTCATCGCGGTTCCTTGGGAGAACTTTTTCTTCGACAAGGAAAAGGCGATCAGAGAGAACTCGGCTCATTTCGAAGAAGTAGATGTTAAATACCTTGAACCGACAGGAGTATACGTTGTCATGGGATCGCATGACGAGGTAGTCAAAGGCTACGATAATCCGACATGGTTTCACAGGAAGATGAGCCCGTACGCACAGTTCTATCTGTATACCGGACCCGTTACCGAAAAGATGAGGACCGAGATCAGCCAGCGTCACAAGGAGTACGAAGGCATTCCCGTCCTGATCTCTGAATTGATCGATATTCCTTCCTCGGGCAAGGTCAGCATAGACATGACATCGACCGCATATGCTCAGGATTACTACGTCCGCGAAGCAATGAAAAAGCTCGAAAAGAAATACAAGCTCCCCGGCGATGAGTTCTACGATTCCGCGACGCCTTTATGCAACGCTTTGGGGAATTTCAAGAAAGCGTCCTGGAGCCTCCTGATCCGTGTTGTCATAATCGAAGTAATTGTCTTTACGGTCTTGCTTGTCGTGCTGTCGATCGTCGCGGTATCGAAAAAGAAAAAGCAGACTGATGTTTTGGAGAAAGAATAATGACGGAAGTACATCTGGTCAAATACAAGACTGATACGTGCTACATAGTTAACAGCGGCGACAAAGCTATCCTTGTTGATACCTCGAGCGGCGAAGGTTACGAGACCGTATTAGCCGAATGCAGCAAATACAATATTCAGCTGATATTGCTTACGCACGTTCATTTCGATCACGCGGAAAATGCGGCGCGTCTGGCTAAACATTTTAACGTTCCGGTTGCCCTGCATGAGGCCGATATGGAATTGTTTGAGAGCTTCGATAAGCAGCCGCTCAAATCATGGGGACTGGTTGGCAAAGTCGTGCTCGATATGTCCTTGAAAGTGCTCATGGAAACTACCGTCGAAAAGCCTGAAAACATAATTTATGTAAAAGAAGGCGACAGCCTTGCTGATTTCGGTATCGACGGGCGAATACTTGAGCTTCCGGGCCACACGAATGGTTCGGTCGGACTTGATGTTGAGGGTAAGCATCTGCTTGTCGGCGACGCGCTGGATAACTGGATCACGGCTGCTACCGGGCATTTGTATTATGACATGTCTGCTTTAAAGCGCAGTGCTGCGCGTATTGCTTCATTAGGACCGCGCACGCTTTATTACGGGCACGGGAAGCCGACTGAAAACAAGTTCAAGCTGCTGAAATAAGCTGAAAAAACCCCGGAGATCCGGGGTTTTTCTGTACACACAAAAACTGAAATAACGCAGATCAGCCTGCTCTGAAATTCCTGTACTTTGTATTTAACTCCCAAATAGCTTCAAGGCGTTCTTTGGAGAAGAGGTCCTTTCCGCGAACGACCAAAAGGATCTTGTCGTAAAGTTCGTGGATCTCAGGATCCTTGATCAGGTTCTTATCCTGCTGCAAAGATTCCCTGTAACCTTCGGGGATCTTTCTCTGTAAGTGACCAATACGCCAATCTCCGACCTTTGTTTTAAGAACATAGGATGTGTAGCCTTTACTGCGTTCCCAGTCAACGCCCATATAAGGCAGCAGCGGGTCGGCAAGTGCGCCCTGATCTGTCATATAGAGCCTGTCAGCATAATTAAAGACAAGGATTCCGGGCGCGAAATAACAAATATCTCCGTGGTATCCCATGGCTATTCTTCTTTCAGTCGAATCAATATGAAGATCCCAATAATCTAACGGAATATTGGTTTTAGTAATATCGCTCTTTATGAGCTGGTATATTGATGTGTTCGCAAAATATACGGCACGTTCATCGCCGACATCGTAATTGTACGGGAAAGTGAATATCGGGCGCAAAAATATCGTCAGCAGAGATAAAAGAATAAATGCCGCTCCTGCTTTGTATAATTCCTTTTGGCCAAATGATTTTTTATTGCTTGCATAGTCAAGGATGACGTAAACAGACACGATAAAAAGTCCGGACAAATGGCGTCCCAACATAAAGTCGCCGCCAATTCGCAAAATATAAACCAGCTTGAAAAAGATGCCTATTGCGATCATCCTGCGAAGGGCATTGCCTTTCCAGCTCAATATGATCAACGCTATGACAATGATCAACACGGTGACCATGTCGCAAAGGAAATTTACTTTGTAGTAATTGAATCCCTTTACCAGATAATCCATCATTGACAGATCATTTCTGATCTTGACGTAAAAAGTATTGGGGAACGGGTATCCGTAATAGATAACGGAAAAGCCCAGCCATGCAAAGACAGGCATCAGGCCCAGGAATCCTGCGAGCAGCATCTTGAAGAATCCGCAGCCCTTCTTTCTCAGGAAAATGTATGCCGTCGGGAAGAACATCAGGAAGCATGTATCAAACCTTGCCAGAAGAGATAATGAACACAGGAATGCGACAAAGAGGAGCTGCTTAAAGGAATAAGTGTCATTGTGATTCAGGATATAATCGACAAAGATGATCTGGATCAGGAAGATCAGACAGTTTTCAAGGCAGCTTGTCGTATAAGACATGAATCCATAAGAACCGAGACATACTATTGTTGCTATTACCACTAAGGTCTTGCTTTCAACGCGGCGTAACAGCAGGCCAAATGCTGTCACGGAGGCAATAACACATATGGCGAGCGCTGTATATTCGATATTTCTTGTCAGGCAGGAGAGAAAAGTCGTAAGGAGCAGCCATAAAGGAGTTGTAGAAGCATTTGTCCTTTCGCCGATGTTATAGACCAAGCCATTTCCGTTCATGAAATTCTTGCTCATGATGAAGCCGTGATAGGCATCGTCTGCTATCCATGCGTGGAGAATAACTATTACTGCAAAAAAGATAATGCAGATCGTTTTTACGGTGGATACTTTATTTCCGCTTAACTTTTTCTGCAGATCAGAAAAAGACATTTCTTGATTCAGTTTCATGACTGATTAATCTCCCTCTAAAAATCATGCGAAACTCGCCTTTGTTATATTATCTTTTAATATTCTGAAAGACAACAACGAAATCCCTGTTTTGCCCTGATTAGAACATATCTTTATAGTAGAATTAGGTCGTACGTACAGAAGAAAGACCGCATTTTCAGGGGGAGATCTATGAAAAAGCTGATTGCAGCAACGCTCGCATTTGCAATGATACTGCCTATGGCAGCGTGCAATCCGAAGCCGAAGGCAGAGCCGGGCGACGCGAACAGATATAAGAACTACGCAAAAATGACGCCAGAGGCGATCGTCAGTCAGCTGACGCTCGAGCAGAAGGCGGCGCAGATGGTGCAGCCGGCGATATACAAGACCAGCAACGATGACATGCGCGAAAACGGCTACGGAAGCGTGCTTTCGACGTCCGGCCACACTGATGCGGAGCAGTGGAGAAAGATCGTTGACGGTTTCCAGCAGGCTTCGCTCGAATCCCCTTCGGGCATTCCGTTCATCTACGGACAGGATGACGTTCACGGCGTAAACTACTGCGTTAACGCTGTTTATTTCCCCCACAATATCGGTATCGGCGCGGCAAACGATGAGGAGCTGACGTACAAGATGGGTCAGATCACCGCGGATGAGGCGAAGCTCTGCCACATGATGTGGAACTTTTCGCCGGTAGTCGCGCAGTCGGTCGATCCCAGATGGGGAAGGACATATGAGTCTTACGGCTCGGATCTCGAGATAATAAAGAAACTTAGCACTGCTTATACAAAAGGTCTCATCGACAAGGGACTCGTTGCATGCGCAAAGCACTTTTTCGCTGACGGAAACGTTGTTTACGGAACCGGCGAGCAGGGCGCCACACCGATGCTGATCGACAGAGGTGATGCGAAGCTTACCGAGGCTGAGATCAACGAGCTTCTCAAGGTTTATCAGGCGCAGATCGACGCGGGCGTGCAGACGATCATGATCAGTCACTCGTCGCTCAACGGCGTGAAGATGCACGAGAACAAAGAGTACATCATGAAGCTCAAGAACGAGATGGGCTTCAAGGGCTTCATCGTAAGCGACTGGGGCTCCGTCGAAAACATCACGGGCTCTTCATACAAAGAGAAGGTCGTCAAGAGCGTCAACGCGGGCATCGACATGCTGATGGAGACCGACCGTTTTGAAGAGACGAGACAGATAATCATCGAAGCGGTTAAGAACAAAGAGATCCCCGAAGAGCGCGTAAATGACGCCGTTGCGAGGATCATAAAAGTCAAGAAGGACGCGGGTCTTTTTAATGACCCGATGCTCGCTGAAATGAAGACGGATCAGACCGAAACGGGCTGCCTCGAATACAGAAAAGTTGCAGAGCAGCTTGTCGAAAAGAGCCTTGTCCTCATTAAGAACGAAAAGAACACACTGCCTCTCAAGCAGGGCGCAAAGGTATATATCACGGGCCCTGCGGCCGACGACGGCTCGGTCCAGTGCGGCGGCTGGACGCTCGACTGGAACAGCGCCACGATAACTGACATCAAGGGCGTAACAACGATAAAAGAGGCTTTCGAAAGATACGCGAAAGACTACGGTATCGAAGTCATCACCGATCCCAATGAAGCCTCAAAAGCAGACGTTGTACTGCTTTGCGTAGGTGAGCAGGCATATGCGGAATGGAACGGCGACACCGAAGACTTAAAGCTCAACGGTTCGCTCGGACTCCCCGGAAACAGGGATGCCATCAGCGAAGCGGAAAAGCTCGGAAAGCCCACAGTTGCCTGCATCGTAGCGGGCAGACACGTCATCATCGATGAAAGCGACTATAAGAAGTGGGACAGCGTTGTAATATGCTATCTGCCGGGCTCCGAGGGCAAGGGCATTTCTGATGTACTCTGCGGATGCGCTGATTTCTCAGGGAAACTTCCTTCACCCTGGTACGGTTCGACCGATCAGATCGGTACCGACAAGTGCTTCCTCAAGAAAGGTTACGGCCTGAACTACGGTGACGGTTTTACCGCGCGCAAGGAGCCTGAGACGGCACTTGATGCACCTTCAAAAGCAGCAGCCAATCCCGCCGACGGAACGAAATACACGAAGGGGCTTTTCAAGGACGGCGTGTATGTAAATGATTATGCCGGTATCACGGCGAAGCTCCCCGGTGAATGCAAGCAGGTGCCTGAAAATGAAATGAACGAGGCCAGGGCAAATATGCTGTCCAGGTGCAAGACCGCAAAAGACAAGGCCCGCGAAAACGCGTCTTTCTATGATGCTGCTTTCGAAGATCAGGTAGCGGGTTTCGACTTCCGTTTTGTCAACACGAAACTTGCATCGCCCGACGATCCAGCATATGACGAGAACAAGTATCTGGATGATTACGGCACCTTTGTAAAAGGAAACTACAAGGATTTCCCGATCACGGTCGAATACAAGGGAAGGACAAAGGTTACCCTGTGCGGCAAAGAGTATGTGAGAGACATTTATACTCTGTCAGGAAACGAGGGTGTACAGACACTCTGCTTCTATGCGAGAAAGCTCGATGACAGCTTGCTTAGTGTCATAGAAATCTACTGGTTCGGCAAGAAGACAGCTGAAGATTACGAGAAGATGTTTGGGTAAAGGATCTTATGAGCATCAGGACTAACTACGAGAAATGGTATGAATGCGACGGCTACTACTGGGGAACCGAGCCCGCGGATTTTTTAGATGAGCTGATCTCTTTGTGCCCGCCTTCAAAGGACAAGAAGGTCCTTGATATCGGCTGCGGAGAAGGAAAAGACGCGGTCTACATGGCGCAGAAGGGTTACGATGTGACCGCCTTTGACCTGACAGAAAACGGAATAAAGAAGACCATCCGTTTCGCTGAGGAGAAGGGCGTTAAGGTCAACGCGTATGTCGATGACATCAACACTTTTGAGACTGATGAGCAATTCGATATAATCTATTCGTCCGGAACGATCCAGTATCTTTTCGAGGAGAACAAGAAGGGTTTCTTTGAAAAACTGAACCGCATCACGAAGAAGGGCGGATTTGTCTTTCTCAACGTGTTCGTCGAAAAGCCATTCTTGGAGCTCCCGCCCGACTGGGACAAAGAAGAGAAGATGTGGAAATCGGGAGAACTCTTTTCGTATTTCCCCGACTGGAAGTTTCACAGGACAGATGAGGTGATCTTTGAGGATGACAGCAACGGCATTCCCCATTATCACTGCATGGATACAATCGTTTGTGAGAGGATGATCTGAATTGGAAGCTTGGAAAGCAGCATATGATGTAGCTGACATTGTTCTTGAGGGCAGCTGGTTTATGTGGGCCGTTTATATCAGTTTTTTCGTATTGGCTCTCATTGTAAGGAAGAAGGGTAACAAAACAAGGCGCGTATCGGGAAGCATCATGATCGGCGCGTCGATTCCGGGATTACTGATATCCGCAGGATGTCTCGGGCTTTTCGTTCATACCATGTTAAAGCTCCACAGTATCGCAGCGTCGAATGCGTACCACAGTGTCGCAGATAATGTGGCTACAAGAGACCTCCAAAACCTGTGTAATTCAGTGCCTATAACGTGCTGTACCTTCTCGATGTTGCTGTTTCCGGTCCTCGCTTTGATTGCAATAATCTGTGGAATTGTTATACTTGCGAAAAGAGCAGGCAAGGGAACTGGTCTGGTAACGCTCCTTTACGGATTAGCTCTGATCGGGTGCACCGCATGGCTCTTTATGGGAATGTTTGCATATTTTGCTTCGTAAATAACAGTAATTGTTGGGGGAATAAAAGATGGGAAAACTTACTGATAAAATCGCAAAGGCAGCGGTCATTGCCGCCTGCATGTCAATGATCTTCGCACTTTCTGCCTGCGGCGGAACCGGTTCTGTCGGTGTTCCTCCGAAGTCTCAGGAAGAGATTGCCGGTACATGGGAAAAGGAAATACCTGACGGCATTGAGACGATCGTCATCTATAACGACGGAAGATATGTCTCCGAGATCAAGCTTAACGGCGGAGTCGCTACGCAGAACAACCGCACATATATCCTGAAGGACGGAAAACTGACCGTTAACTATCCTGAACTGGGAACGAGCTCGACTTACAACGTCATTCTCAAGGACGGAAAGCTGCAAATGGATAACGGCAATTCCACTTCCGTTTACACGAAGAAGTAAAAACTCAGACTTTAACTATCTCCTGAGCCCTGGATAACGCGTCATCGATGTGCGCGCAGAAGTTCTCTGCGCCTACTTTGTCGTAGAAGCCTGCCTTCTGGATGACCTTCATGGGCTGTTCGTTGACGTGTGACATGATGAGCTTTACGCCCCTGTTATTGCAGTCATCGAAAAGGATCTCAAGATTACGCATAGCCGTAGCGTCGATCGCGCTGACGCTTCTCATACGAAGGACAAGTGCCTTTGTGTCTTCTTTGGGTGAGATCTGCAAGATCTTGCCTGCAGTTGCGAAGAACATGGGTCCGTTGATCTCATATACGAGAGTATGTTCGGGAAGGACACGGAGGTCGATGGAATCCGGGTCGTTCTCGGGATCGAAATCTTTCCAGCCAGCAACCTGTGTAACATCGCTCATTCTCTTCATGAAGAGGACTGCAGCGAGGAGTACGCCGACTTCGATAGCTACGACGAGGTCGAAGATTACCGTGAGCGCGAATGTCAGGAGGAGGACGATGATGTCGCTCTTGGGCGCGCTCTTAACCTGCTTTACGAATCTTCTCCAGCCGCTCATGTTGTATGCGACCTGGAAAAGGATGGCAGCGATGCAGGGCATCGGGATGAGCTTTGCGTAAGGCATGAGGAAGACTACAACGAGAAGGAGCGTTACTGAATGTACCATGCCTGCGATAGGAGTACGGCCGCCGTTCTTGATGTTTGCGGCAGTTCTTGCGATGGCGCCTGTTGCGGGAATACCTCCGAAGCATGCGGATGCGATGTTACCTACGCCCTGAGCTACGAGCTCTGCGTTGGGTCTGTGCTTTGAACCGATCATACTGTCTGCGACGACAGCGGAAAGAAGTGACTCAACGCCTGCGAGGAATGCGATGGTGATCGCATTGGAGATCTGTGAGCTGATCATTTCAAAGCTGAACATGGAAGCATTGAGCGAAAACGGAGGAAGACCTGCCTGGATGTTTTCGAACTGCTTTCCGATTGTGCTTACGTCGAGGTGGAAGATCTCAACGACTGCGGCTGTAACGATTACTGCGATGAATGAGCCGGGGATCTTCTTGAGGAACATCTGGCTGAGGATCAGGATAACGAGTGCGAGAGCTCCGATGCCTACTCCCTGCCAGTTGATGGTGGCGCCGTTATCGATGAGAGCCTTGATCTTCTCAGCTGTCTCGATCGGCTTTTCGCCGTGCTGGTAAGTGATGCCCGTGAAGTCCTTGATCTGGCCGATGAAAAGGGTAACTGCGATGCCTGCGGTGAAGCCCGTTGTGATCGGGTCGGGGATGTATTTAAGAAGGCTTCCGAATCTGCATAGGCCCATGACGATGAGTATTATACCCGCCATGATGGTCGCAACGATAAGGCCCTGTGTGCCGTCCTTGAGGACGATTCCTGCGACGATGGTCGCAAATGCTGCCGTAGGACCTGCGATCTGGACGCGGCTTCCGCCTAAGAAAGATACGATGAAACCGGCTACGATCGCCGTATATATACCTGCTTCAGGACCGACGCCTGATGCGATCGCGAGCGCTATCGACAGCGGCAGGGCGATTATCGCGACGATGATGCCGGCAACGATATCCTTAACGAGCTGCGAAGCAGAATAGTTTTTTAAGACCGAAAATAACTTAGGCTGAAATTCTTTCATAAATTGTCCCTCGAAATAACACCGCTTTATTCAAACCGCCAAATTATAAAAATACGCGCAATTGGTCGCAATTAATAAAATGCACGAATGTAAGGGCATTTTGGGCTTTTTTAGTAAACGGTTTGATGGGACATCGAGGCCGCCTGATAGCTGGCGCTAACCCAATAAATGCGGGAGTTTTGCCACACTTTATATATTAATTAAAAAGATTTTGACTTGCCTATTCCCAGGAGCGCTGATATATTCAATTGGGTAAAAAAGTGTTTTTGGAGGCATTGATTTGAAGAAACTCTTGCTCAAGATCATGTGCGGCGTGTTAAGCGCAGTGTTTACGCTGTCGGTTGTTAACATGGCTGACAACAGTGCGCAGAGCGACAGGGTCAACCTCCAGAGCCCTTCTCTTGTTTATGCCACATCTTCCAACAGGTATTCGAATGTTGAAGTAACACCCGAAGACGAGGAAGACGAGGAAGGCCGTCTGGCTGAAGAAGCTGACAGCGAGAAGGAGACCATTAACCTCAACGGACACGATTCAGACCTCGGCGATTACACGATCAACGTTTTCGCCAACTATGAGGAGATCGCAGCAAGAGTCCGCGGTGAGGATACCGAGAATGCTGACGATGACAGCTACGACGGAAAGTTCTGCTGGACAAGGGACAGCGTCACCAAGGTATATACAAGCGAGGACTCATCTTCCAAGACTATCGCCTCTCTCAAGAAGGGAACCAAGGTCTTCAGGATCTCAACTAACGGCGGCTGGTCTTATGTAAGGCTTTCCAATAACGCAAAGGGTTATATCGCGACAAAGCACCTTTCATCCAAGAAAGTCGATCTGCCTACTCCGACTCCCAAGCCGGTAAGGCGTGTAGCAACAAATTCAAAGACTACCAAGTCTTCCTCTTCCAAGAAAAAGAAGTCTACGGGCGGCGGTTTCAGCAGTTTCGTCAGACGTTTCGTCGGCTGCAAGTACGTTGCAGGCGGTGCGTCTCCCTCAGGTTTCGACTGTTCCGGTTTCACAATGTACTGCTACAGGGCATATTACGGCATCAGGCTCCCTCACGGATCCAACATGCAGATGTCCTGCGGACGTAAGGTCAGCCTGAGCAGCATCAGAACGGGAGACCTGATCTTCCTCGATCACGACCACAACGGCAAGTCCGACCACGTCGGAATCTATGTCGGCGGCGGCCAGATGGTCCACGCTTCAGGCGTTAAGTGGGGCGTTTGCTGCGTCAGCCTGAAGAACGTCAAGGACATCCTCCAGGTCAGAAGGGTCCGCTGATCCTTTTGAGGCTTTTGCCACAGTTTTCACGCAGTTAGTTAAAAGTACGTTTCAGGTTGGGGACTGATAATGAAGTCAGTTAAGCAACAACAGCTTCATTTCATAATACCCTTCCTTATTGAGAATCCCGGATGCTGATCCGGGTTTTCTTTTTGTGTTTGGCCTTTCACTGGTCATTTACCTATAAGAAATGAAAAATCGATTTCTTATAGGCAAAATTAGCTTCAAAAAACGTTAACCGAACGGAAAATACCCATAAGAAATCAAAAAACGAATTCTTATAGGTTAATATTGCTTCAAAAACGCATTAATCGACCGAAAAAAGCCTATAAGAAACGAAAAAATGAATTCTTATAGGTAAAACCCGAAAATGCAGTCATTCAGCCGGAATATAACATTGTTAAAACACCATTCATGTCCGCATGTTATAATATCTGCATTCAGGATTTGTCCCCGCAAAGGGGAAAGGGTGGTCTATAGCTGAATATGTTTGGCAAAAAGGAAATCTATACCGGAAAAGACGATGACAGACTGAGCCGCCTGCTTTTCGCTCTTAAGGAAGCCGGCATCAAATACGAGGTCGACAGGGGCAGTTCCCATATGCCCGATGTCAGGACCGGCGCGGCCGCGGGAAGATACGGCGAATCAGCCGGAACCGGCCTTGTTAAGGTCCTCGTCAAGTCAAAAGACTACGAAACCGCCCTCAGGAAAGTAGGGGAAACACAATATGAGTAAAACAGCATTCAAAGACAGCGAGACGATAATGATTTATTTCGGAGACAGCATCAGAAAACTCCTCCGCAAGACTCTCCGCAAAAAGAATATTTATTTTGTTGAATATCTGATCGTCGACATCGAAGGCGACGTTTTAACCGTCATTCCCAACACAAGACCCAAGGAAGACGAAATGCCTTACGAGGTCACGGCCCTCAGGATCAGCTCAGACGACAAGCATATCCTGCCTGCAGGCGAGCTCGATAAGATGCGCGATTTCAGCAAGGACGAAGTCATCAAGTACGCTGAAGAGCACGGTTTTAACGCCAAGGAATTCAAGGAAGCCTTAAAGCCTTTCCGCAAGGGCGGCAAAAAGGACGATTGATCAGTAAAGCTGTTCCGTTGATTTTTCTTTTGTGACCTTTTCGCCGAGGTGGTTTGCCCATCTTTCGGTGTAAAGCCAGTGGTATTTGATGTTCTTCCTGAAGCGGAGCCTTTCGAACGGCGGGAGGCCTGCCCACAAAAGCGACGGGACAGCCATCGCGAAAAGATAGAACGGCCCTAAGATGAGCGACTGTATGCAATGCCCGTATTCATGGACGACGAGCCTCTTACCGATCTCTTCGGCAGAGCAGTGTCCGCATGAGCAGGGATGTGACGTTACGAAGCAGAAAAGCCCCATCGAAAGGCTCGATCCTAATCCCCATTCTGTGATTATTGCCCCGTGATAGAGATAGTGCTTTTTGCGGATGTTGATCAGAAAGACGATGAGACCGACTATCGTCTGAAGTATTCCCCAAGTGCACTGGGCCAGGATGAAGAGCGCGGTCGTTATCATAAGACGTCTTCCTGGATATTGATGATCCTTGTATATCTGTCGAGCGCGTACTCGCCGTCGTGGGATTCGCCGGGGAAATATGCGCTCATGTCAGAAGAAGACGTAACCCTGATGAGTCCGCATCTGATAAGGAGGTCCGTGAGCTCTTTGCGTTCCGCCGGAGGGCAGATGAGGCCCGCGGTCTGAAGATAATATCTGCCTTCGTAAAGGACCTTGGAGATGTTTTCTTTGGGAAGGGGCTTTACCAGGACGTTGCACATCATGGGGGAGAGCTCAAGCTTGCTGTCGCTCTTTAAGATGAGACTGGTGCCTTTGCCGCGGATCACGTTGTCTGATACCTCCTCTTCGCCCAGATAGCGCTTCAGGCGCGCCGTGTAGGCTACGAGGGTATCTCTTGCCCTGATGCCAATCTCCTGCGATCTGTTGGCATCTACGGCCTTCTGGAGGTACGGCATGAATTTTTCGGCGAAAGACTTGACCTTGCCCATGTCGTCCGTATCGACATATATGACCTGGCAGCTGCTGCAAAGGAGCTGCTTTGTGGAAGCGATGTGCTTTGCGAGGCCTGTTAACTTTTCATCTAACGAATCGACATTGTCAGGGTCTGAAACATAGCAGAATCCGAGCTTTTGACCCCACTCGATCAGTTTGACGCCCGTGGGCGCAAGGCCTCTGACGGCTTCTATCGCCATGTCTGAGCCCCAGACGCTGATCGCATTGCAGAGCCCTGCCATCCTTCGCATTCCCTGGATGTCCGTGGACGCGGTATCGAAAACGTAGATATAGTCCTTGAGCGACGGCTGGTATTCGATGAACTGCATTATCAGCTTGAGCGAGAGGCCGTTGTCCGCAGAAGGGAGTTTCAGGATATTGATGTTGCCTGCGAGAAGGCCTTCAGCGAGCGAATATGCGGGCAGGAAATCCATGTTTCCCGCGGCGATGTGGAAGATCACTCCCAAAGGAACTTTCTTTACCCTGATCCTCGAAAAGCCCTCGAGCTTGTCAGTTACGTATTCTTCGGTATTTCCGAGCTCGGTCTTTACCTTATTCCAAAGGTGTTCTTTTGAAAGGAGCGCTGCGGCCTGGAGCTTATAAGTCTCAACGACGTCTTCCGGGAAGGATGTGAGGAGATGGTCGAACCTGCCGGCGAGAGTGTCTTCGCGCAAGCGGTCGACCGCGTCGATTATTATCTCAGGCGACAGTGGCTCGCGCTGGAGTATGCCCGGGATCTTTTCCGCAAGCTCGTCAAGAAGGCGGTTCTGCTCTATGCTCTCATATATCTTTCCGTCAAAGAGGATCATACCTTCACCCCCTCTAGAATGTCCGCAGCGCCAGCCGCGCAGGTCTTGATGTCATCAGGAGCCACGCGCCCGATGATCTCCAGATAAGGCGATTTCACGCCGCAGGGGCATGTATCGCCGTCGTGAAGGATACCAAGATCGTCAGTCATTATAGACAGGATCGGCGTAGCTTTTGTGAGCGGCGAGATCAGGTTTACAAGGCCTGTCGTGCCGTTCGGAACGGGCTCTAAAGTATCCGGATCTCTTATGATGATGTTGCTGTAAACGGGCACGTGGAAGTGGTGGTGGCTGCAGTCGCAGTAAAGGATCGGGTGTTCGACCGCGCCGAAGAATTCGACGATGTTTTCTTCCTCGATGCCTAACGTCTTTTTCGCGAGACGGTAGAAGGTCTCTTTGTCCGCGGCCTCCTGGTAGAACTGCTTCCAGCCGCCTCCGAGCATTATCTTTGAGCCTTTCGGGAGCTTGAAAAAGATGTTCCGTTCCTCAAGGACCTGGAACAGGAAGAACGTATATGAAGGGAAGCCCATGAACCTTACGGGGTGTCTGCCTTTTTCGTACTTTCGCAGCGCCTCGACGATGCTGTCGAAATCAGGCTTAAGACCGCCTTCGGGAGTGGGCTTTAAGATGAACTTCCTGCTGATAGCGGGAGCCAGAAACGTAGTCAGATAAGCGGTCCTGGCCGCAGCGACTTTATTTTTCCTGGTGGGTCTGAATCCCATGATGATGTATCTGCAGGGCTTCATGGATATTACGCCGTGGTATTTGGTGACTTTAAGAGACATCCGAAGAGCTGCCATCGCGGCTGAAAACTCAAAGCCTATCACGCTCTTGCGGCCGCTCGAAGTGCCCGAGGAAGTTGCGACGATAAAAGGCCTTGCCGATCTGAATTTGTGCTGCTTGAAGAGCATCGTAGGAAGGATCGGGAGGTCCGCGGGAGATCTTATGTCTTCTGAAGAATTCATCTTTAGGCCGGTGCAGATCTTTTTGTAGTCTTCGCAATGCGTGATCTGGTAGTTAAAGTTTTCTTTGCATGCATCAAGGAACAGCCCTGACTTTTCGCTGTCATAAGGGTCTTTTGTTGCAAAGAGCCTGTGCCTTAACTTCATCTTCCGTCCCTTTGATCTCGCATGCTTTCCGACCGGACAAGAAGATTATACCATTTGGCAGATATCTTATTTAAGGACGCCGTCCTTGGTCATGTTATCGATGACCTTTTGTTTCGCTTCGTCAGTGGTCTCAGTGAAGAAGTAGCTCTTTTTGCCGACCCGGATCTGCATCCGGAAGTTTTTTCGCAAAGAATAACTTTTGAGCTCTTTTTGGCATTTATCGAATTCATCGAAGATCCCGTTGAGCTTTTCTTCTGTCATGTTATCTACTGTGACGCAGCTTCTCATGAACCCGCCGACATTAAATCTCGCGACAAGATCGTCGTCTAAGGGAGCACCGAGAAGAGGGTACTTTTCGAGGATCTGACAGAGCAGATTAAAGTCGTAATCGGTATCCATCCTGTAATACATCACAGCGAATTCACCGCTTGAATCGTATACCGGAACGGAAATAGTTGCGACGCTGCACTCAATGCCGCCAATCTTCGCGGGGTAGATGACGTAGTTTCTGTGTTCGTACAGTTCGTGCTGAGGCTCGTCGGTCACGGTCGCGTCAGGGTCTATCGATTTTGCAAATTCCACGAGTTCTTCGTACGGGTGAGCATTTTTGGAATACCCCTCCGGTATGTCGTATCTGCATGCTGAGAGCAGGAGCGCCACCGCCAGGAGGGGCATGACCATTATCTTTTTAACAACATTCTTTCCCATATTCCTATCCCTAAACCTTGGTACGGACGTTATTAACTTAAGCTTGCAGCCTCCATTGATGTCAGGTTGAAGGTTCTTACACCCTCTGAACCGCCGAATTGTCCGTCTTTGCCATAAGCGATACTGCAAGCGACACCGGGCTTTCCGTCAGGCAGGATGAAAGGCGTGAGCTTGTCGTAGTTGATCGATGCGAGGCTCTTTTCAAGATCGTAACTGTCTTTGCGCTCGCTGCAGAATTTAGTAACGATGTCTTTTGCTTTGTTGAAGAGCTCGTCATCGGTCATACCGAGGATCTTTGTGACCTCCTTGTCATCAATAGCCTTGAGCGTATCAAGATCGTAATTGAATACATCGTGGGTGAAGTAATCACAGTCCATAGCACCTGCCTTGATTACGATAGACAGGATGTTGTCCTTAACGCCCCAGGCTATCTGTGTCGAATAACCGTCAACATTGTTGCCATCCTTTTTCATCGGATAGTTCTTCTCGATGTAAGAACTGAGCTCCTTGTTGAGCTCGGTTGCTGCCTTGCCGTCAACGATGATCTGCGGTTCCACGCTGTTATATTCATTTGTTCCGTCAGAATAGGTCATCTTCTTGACGATATCGACCGAGACCTGATGAGAAGCCTTTGACTCAGCAGGTGCGGCTGTAGTTGCCTCTGCAGGAGCCTGTGTGGTTGCTGCAGCGGTAGTAGCTGCGGTTGTCGGATCTGCTGCCGGTGTCTTCTGGTTAGATACGCATCCTGTTGCCAGAAGCGAAAGGCAGAGAGCCGATGATATTAACTTAAGTTTTTTCATTTCTAATCACTCCTCACGTTTTGATTTATGAGTTGTCCCGCGGATTATAGCTTTCATCTATACATGTTATCAAGGCAAATATAGGGTAATCTTGCCGAAGTTAGTAAGTTTGACGTGTCCTGACCGCTTGCGGACAGGCCTTCTCAGATATAAAATCTGTTCGCTATGTTGGAACGCATCAAGAAAGACCCGGTCTTGTTTATTTCAGGGATACTCGCGGTAGTATCCTGTTTTTTCGTGCATCCCGATGAAAAGTACATCGGCTACATCGATTTCAGGGTCCTGGCGATCCTCTTTTGCATGATGCTCGTTGTATCAGAACTCGTTATCTTAGGCGTGTTCGACAAGCTTACAAATAAGCTCCTGTCGAAAGTTCATTCCTCGCGCTTCGTATCCCTGATACTCGTCTGGCTCTCATTCTTCCTCGGTATGATCCTGACCAACGACGTAACGCTGGTCACGCTGGTGCCTTTCGCTATCGCGCTCATGAAGACGTTTGACGACAGGAAGACACTCACGTTCACCCTGATCCTCATGACCGTCGCGACCAATTTGGGAAGCATGCAGACCCCCATCGGCAATCCGCAGAACATTTATCTTTTCACGCACTACAACATGGAGATCGGGCATTTCACATTGCTGATGCTGCCTTATTCTTTGTGCTCTCTGATACTCGTAACCATCGCGGTCTTCCTGCTCTGCAAGGACCAGAAGATCACGCACAAAGAGCCCGAGGAGCAGAATAAGATCTTCATCCCGAAGCTCGTTGCATGCATCGTTATGTTCATCTTGAGCCTTCTGGTAGTTCTCCGCGTGCTTCACTTCCTGATCGCATTCGGCGTGCTCGTCGCGGTAATGCTCGTAATGGACCGCAAGGCTTTCAAGGGCGTTGATTACACGCTCCTCATCACGTTCGTGTTCTTCTTCGTTTTCGTAGGAAACATGGGAAGGATCGAGTTCGTCTATAACGCGATCTCCGGCATCGTCGAAAAGCAGCCCGTGCTCACAGCGATCGCTTCATCACAGGTAATCAGTAACGTTCCCGCTGCGCTGCTCCTGTCCGCTTTCACTCAGAACGGCGAGGCCCTCATAATCGGAACGAACCTCGGAGGTCTAGGCACCTTGATCGCAAGCATGGCGAGCCTCATCACATACAAATTCCACGCAGCACTGCCCAAGCCGAAGGAAAAGTCAGTCGGCTATGTCGGTGCGTTCACCATCGTCAACATCATTTTCCTTGCGGTGCTTTTGGGCGTTTACTTTGTCTGCGGGTTGATCGCTAATTAAGCGTGCGAAAATTCAGGGAAATAAAGTTTCTCTGTTTCAATACTCTTTATCTCATCACCAATGTAGAAAAGGCGGTAGTCGTCAGCCCCGTCATATTCGGCGAGATCACACATTTTCAGGTCGTCCGCGAGCGGCGTGAAGCCGAGCCTGATCTCAGAAACGTTGCCTTCGAGGCGGTCCAAAACCTCCTTCAAAGACACTTTGTTTTTGCTGATCACGCTGTTGAGAATCAGTGTGGCCCCGTCCCTTTCATAAGAGATAAAACAGTCGATGTCCTCAGCGTAGAAAATGCCTTCAAGCGAAGAAGTGTAGAAGAGCTGAAGCCCGAACTTGTTTATCTGCTCAAGCGATGAATTAACGGCGCTGTTCCTGACCGCGTCCATGTACTTTTCTTTTATGGAAGCATCTTCAGGGTCGACCGGAGCAAAGCCCGATGCTGCTGCATTGGGAAGGAATTCCTTCTTTACGCTGCATGTGTACTGGAGGCCTTCCCTAAAGCCCATCTTGCGGTAGAAACCGAGTGCGTCCAGATTGCCGAAAAGGTAGATCCCGTCGCAGTTTTTTTCGTAGATCTCCACGACGTGTTTTATGAGCTTTCCCGCCAGGCCCTGTTTTCTGTATGCCTCATCGGTCATGACCGTGCCGAGCTGGATGTAATTCTTCACGACGCCGTTTTGCATGAACTGCATCCTGTTGGCGGAAACGTTCGCGAGGATCTTGCCGTCCTCAATGAATGAATAGGGGATATAGTCGCCCTCAAAATTGCCGCCGGTGACCCAGCCTTCAAAGTTAAAGCAGAAAGTCTTTTGCGTGAGGTCGTTCAAAGCGTGGCGAAGTTCGTCGTCACGCATGTAGTTACTTATAAGTTCCATTTTTTACTCCGAAATATATGAATATTTCATCGTATCCTTGCAGGGACATTATAGCAGAGAAGTTTGTTGATGCGAGTGTTCACGAAATGGGACACGAAAACGGCCGGAATCGTGTTCCAAAATGACAAAACTTGAAATGTTGTCAAAATGGAACACGAAATTGCTCAAAAACGTGTTCCAAAACGTGAACGTTTAGCCGGATCCGCGGCGCATTGGCGCGGAGTGAAAGAAACGCGAAAAACATTTAAAACAACGCTTGAAAACAATTTTTAATCCATTTATCGTTAATTCCAACAGTACTGATTCAAAGCTTACCGGTAAGTATTCAAGCCTTTGGAGGAATACGAGACCAATGAACAAGGAAGAACTGAGAGAAAAGATCGCGAAGACCCAGCCGAACATATGCCAGATAGTGGTTTTGATGGACGGCAATGAAGTCTTTTCGGGCGAATGGAACGGCTATAAAAGGGACGACTGCGTTCATACGATGTCGGCGACTAAGAGCATCGCTTCGCTCCTGACGGGCATCGCATTGGACAAAGGGTTCATTAAGAGCATCGATGACAAGGTCCTGGATTATTTCCCGGACTACCAGATCAAGCGCGGCGAAAAGACGATACAGCAGGTTACGATAAGGCACCTTCTGACCATGAGGGCGCCTTACAAGTGCAAGGGAGATCCCTGGTCAAAGGTGTGCGCTAGCGAGGACTGGACGAAGACGTCACTGGATTTCCTCGGAGGCAGGAAGGGCCTGACGGACGAGTTTTTCTATCAGACGGTATGCATTCACATACTGAGCGGGATCTTGTATCAGGTCAGCAAGATGAAGACTGTCGATTTCGCGAATGAGTATCTGTTCAGGCCGCTGGGCATCAGGGACCATGAGAATTTCTACGCGAAGTCAGCCGAGGAACACAAGGCTTTCACGATAGAGAAGACCCCGAAAGGACCGGTGTGGTTCGCGGACAGAGACGGGATAGGCACTCCCGGATACGGGCTTTGCATGAGCGCGGAGGAGATGGCGAAGATCGGGCAGATGTGCCTGAAAGGCGGCGAATACGAAGGCAAAAGAATAGTGTCAGAGAAATGGATCCATGACATGACCGTGCCCAGGGAGGTGGAAGGCCCTTATTTCCGCGGGATGCAGTACGGGTATATGTGGTGGGTGATCCATCCCGGAAAGAACATCTACGCGGCGATCGGAAACAGCGGAAACGTGATCTACGTCAATCCGGAGAAGAACACGGTGGTCGCGGTCGCGTCGTATTTCAAGCCGACGGTTTTTGACAGGGTGGACTTCATCGAGGACGTTCTTTTGCCGGCACTTTAATTTTCGCGGATAAGAGTTAGAATAAAATCGGATTAATAATGGGGGATTGAATATGAGAAAGATCTTGGCGGCAGTGCTCTGTCTGGCATTTGTTTTTACATCCGGTTGCCAAAAACTGTTAAACGGAAAATACGATCCTGACCTTTCGATCGGAGAGCAGATCAAGACCAGGCATTATAAAGGAAGCGCTGAAACATTTGGCAAGAACCAGCTTTTGGACGAGATAGTCGATGCGTCGCAAAATAGAGATACTATGCGCATCATGGACCTTTTCTCCGTTTATGCGACAGAGCATAATGAGAACCTCGATAAACAGATTGAAGAGTTCTTCAGGCATTTTCCTCAGATCAAAACGATAAAAGATAAGGCATGCGCAGTCAGCGGCAGCCATAACCGCGGTTCGACCGAGTACAAGTATATATACACTCTTGCTGCCAAATTCATTGATTTAGATGACAATGAGTACCGCTTCATAGCCATGTGGATCGAAGGAAACACGGATGACCCGAATATGCAGGGTATGCATTCGATCCAGCTGATAAGCGAAGAGATGTACGACAAGCATAAGTTCGAGGTCCATTCGTGGGACGACAAGCCTGGCGTTTACGTATATTTTGAATGATCTTCAAGGGGTGAAAAAATGAATTCCATATCGACTTTCGGCATTGTTTTTCTGGCCATCAGCATCCTGGTATTGATCGGAGGCACGCTGCTTTTGGTCTTTGGAATAAGCAGCACCATCAAGGGAAAGAAGCGCATCGGACGCATAGTTGCCGGCGGCATCATGATCTTTTACGGTCTGGCAACGACGGTCCTTTCACTGATATTTGTGAGATCGTTCATCGGAACTGATTCTGTAGGGATGGCGAAACAGCAGTCCGAATCGATGCAGCTTGTAATGACGGCGCTTAAGGAAAACGATGCTGAGTCACTTAAAGATTCTTTTGCAAAAGTTGGTTACTCCGGAGAAGCTCCCTACCCGGAAGACGCGGCTGAATTTCTGAAACTGATCGAAGGAACTGTCACTTCTGTCGAGCCTTCGCCGACCGGTGTTAAGTTTAAGAACAAGGATCACTGCACGACTTATAAATTTGTAGTGCGTACCGATGGAGATGAAAAGTACACCGTCACTGTGGACATAATAACAGCGTCTTCCAATGACGATTATTTAGGAGTCCAGCGTATCCGCCTGACAAAAGACGGAGAATTGCTTTACGAGGCGGGAACGGCGCCAAGTTTTAACTGACGACTTTATTCTTGCCGCTCTTTTTGCCCTTGTAGAGGTTGTCGTCAGCGGCGCTTACCCATGTATCCAGAGAAGTACCCGCGGTATAGGCTGAGACGCCTGACGTGACGGTTACTTTGATGTGCTGCTCGCCGAAAATGAAATCCTCGGATTCGATCCTTTGGCGGAACTTTTCGATGACGGGGATGCCTTCTTCAAGAGTGCCGGAAGAAAGGATCAGGAACTCCTCGCCGCCCCAGCGCGAGACCTTGCTGTCTGTGCAGACTTCACGCATGATGCGCGCAACGTTTACGAGCACGTAGTCGCCTGCGTTGTGGCCGTACCTGTCGTTGATCTTCTTGAAATCGTCGATGTCGACCATGGTTACGAACTGCGGCTTGCCTTCGGCCATGGCGGTTTCGAGCTTGTTAACCATGTAGTGGCGGTTGAAAAGTCCCGTGAGCTTGTCGATCTGAACGGTCTCCCTGAGCTTGTCTTCGTAGTCGGCAACGAGGCTTAACATCAGCCTTGAATAGAAGACCAGGAACGCGAGAACTATTACAGAATTGAATGCCCAGAACGCGCCTGCTATCGCATTGTCGACCTCATAGATAGGACCGTTGAAGCCTGCGTAACCGGTTGAAAGAAGGTAGCAGATGCCGATGATGCCGCTCGCGACGAACGCATTGATCTTGGGCCTGCCGAGCTTGTCTGCCATGTACTCCGTGTAGAAGATGATGGGGATCATGGACAGGCAGTAGAGGTGCAGACCGATCTTATAGCCCAGGCAGTACGTGCAGACGCACATGTAAAGCGTTATCCAGAAATAGACGAGTCTGACGTATATGTCCAAGCGGTCCTTAGCTATGACGATGTAACCTATTACGTAAACAAGAAATGTCGGGATGCTGAACCAGAGGAGGAACGTGGCCTTGCACAGATAGAAAAATCCCGCAAGTCCTATGACCAGGAACATGATTACCGTATTGATGGTATACGTGAATTTTCTGATGCGGTTAAGATCCAACTCCAGCTCCTCCGGTGCGTGAAAATCTATCTTAAGTATAATTCGCGTATATTTCGTTAGTGTTAACTAATCGAAAACAGATTTTAGGATTTTGCCCTTGAAAAGCTCCGTACTTCGTATATTATCAGCATATCAAACTTGTTTGACGATTGGGAGTTTTGAAAATGAGCAAAGCAAAAAGTTTCTGGCTTAAGTTACTTGGAATCGTTATCGTTGGTGCAGTGCTGTCATGCATGGCATATCTCGCCATCTGGTTTTTGAGTGACAGGATCGTCAAAGTCAGTTATAACGGCCTTGATAACATGTTTACCATGCACGATGAATACCTCGCGGTCGCAGGCCCCGTGCACGTAAGGGTGCCGGCTTCTTTCGCGCAGAAAGAAGTCAGCGACAAGCTGGTCAACATCGGCCGCACCGACAAGGAAGTGGGCAGGAATTTCTTCGTTCAGGTCTGCTGGAGCGAAAACAACAGGCCGCAGTTTGAGGGCACGACCACGCTGATCCATTCCTATGTGGCGAAGTATGTTTTCGAGGTTACGAATCCCGGCCCGGAAAAGATCGAACTCACCCGTGACGAAGAGCGCATAATGCTCGAGATCGCGGAGAAGTTCCACGACTTCAAGCAGTCTTATGTCCGCCGTGAATCCAACTGGGTCGCGACTTCCGGCAAAAGCCACACGACTATCTTTTCGTACACTGTTTATTTCAACGGCAGTAAGGTTTTCTTCGCCATCCACCAGCCCGGCAAAAAGACGGAGCTCTATTCTTACGACAACGGCAAGTTCGTTAAGGTCTACACGGTTCCCGAAAAGGGCGGTTTCGAGCTGGTCATCTGGAAGGGCTTGAAGTAATTTTCTTCGGATCGGACTAATCCAGGATCATATCCACAATCAAAGAGTGCTGAAAACTGTGCCAAAAACTGCTGAAAATGGTACAGATTTTTGCACTTGGTCCCCTTTTTGCAAAAAAGTGTGCCAAAAATCCCCAAAATCAGCACAGATTTCAGCACTCGCTTAAACACTCACCAATCCGCAAAAAGCATGTTGACATTCCAAAATCATCTGATAACATATGAGCAGATATTCATATGAATAATCGTTCATATGAGAGAAGGAGTGCCGCATATGTTTTGGAGCAGGATAGCAGGAATTTACGATCTCATTGAGAATGTTTACAACGGCAAGGCTAACAGAAGGACCACCGATTATGTCGCTTCCCTGATGGGCAGGGACGACAGCGTTCTTGAGTGCGCCTGCGGCACCGGCATGTTCAGCGTCAAGATCGCGCCGCGCGTAAAAGAACTCACGGCGACGGACTTTTCGGACGGGATGCTCAAGAGGACCAGGAAGAAGTGCAGAAAGCTTGAAAACATAACCGTTGAGAACGGCGACATCACGAATCTCGGGTTTGAGGACAACACTTTTGACAAGGCGGTCGCGGCGAACGTTATCCATCTTTTGGATGACCCGAAGAAAGCGATAGCCGAGCTTAAGAGAGTCGTGAAGCCGGGCGGGCAGATCATCATACCTACATACATCCACTTCAACGAAAGCAAGGCCGCGGATCTTTTCAATAAAGCAGGAGCGGGCTTTAAGAGACACTTTGATGAGGATAGCTACAAAGAGTTTTTCGAATCGCTCGGGATCGAAAATGTCAGCTACCATGTTTGCGAAGGCAGGATGAACTGCGACGTGGCGGTTTTCGAAAACGTGTGATGCCGACTTTACATCTAAAATTAAATTGAGGAAGTGCTATAATAAGATCCAATAAGGGTGAAATTAAAGGTGGAGCTTATGGACTTTCAGAATTTCGTTGACGGTTTTTATTCAACTACCTGTGTTGTTTCAGTAGAGAAGAAGGACGGCGGATACGGCGATATCCGTATAGTCGCAGGCAATCAGAAGTTTATCGATACGGCTGAGCATCCGGCTTATGCTACTGCGCCTGATGCGCCGGTGAACAAGTTCATTCCAAACAGCATTTATGATAAATATCTTCCCAAGACGCCGGATTTCGAGGCCAAGTGCTTCAGCTGCGCAACGGAGAAGAAGACCATTCACACATATATCCACATCAACGTCGTAGACATCTGGTTCAACATGACGTTTACCCCGATCGAATACGAGGAGGGGAATCTTTGCTTCTGTGCTTACTCTACCGAGAGAGTCGAAGTCAACGACATCGACATGTCGGCAAGTTCCTTCGGTATTTCAAACGACGTTCTCAAGGCATGCATCAAGCTGCGAGGAACAAATGAATTCAAGAAGACCATGAACGAGGTCATCAGCGACATCAGAGAGCTCTGCGAATCAGAAGTCTGCTCGGTCCTTGTCGTTAACGAGGGTGACGCAACGGCAAATATCCTTGCGCAGAGCAGGGCCGAAAACAGCACTATCAAGGCGCTGAACCAGTTTACGAACATGTACGACATCGCAATGTCCTGGCTCGATACGATCGGTGAGCGCGACAGCATCATCGTCAAGAACGAGAAGGACATGGAATACGTAAAACAGGTCAATCCTGCCTGGTATCAGACTCTCGCAGAGTCAAACGTAAAGAGCATAATCATCTTCCCGATGAGGCACAGAAGACAGCTTCTGGGCTTCATCTGGACGACCAATTTCAATGTCGAAAACGTAGATAAGATCAAGGAAACTCTTGAGCTCACAACGTTCTTCATAACGTCGGAAATAGCGAGCTACAAGATGGTCAAGCAGCTCGAAAAGGTAAGCTACACCGACCTTCTCACGGGTATCAAAAACCGCAATTCAATGAACGACATGGTCGATTCGATCGTTGCGGGCGAGGCTTCCGTAAAGGCTCCTTACGGGGTTATTTTCGCTGACTTAAACGGCCTTAAGAGAGTAAACGACGAGGACGGTCACGCTGCAGGAGACCTCCTTCTCAAGAAGGCAGGACTCGTGCTCCAGGAAGTCTTCATCGAGGACAACGTATACCGCGCGGGCGGCGACGAGTTCATGGTTATCGCTTCGGGTTCCAAGGAAAGCTTTGAGAAGAAGCTTTTGACCCTCAGGGAAAAGGCGAGCGACCCCGATAATGTATGTTTCTCTTTTGGTTACTGCTACAATGATTCCGGCATGGACATCCGCGACGCGATGAGGATCGCCGACGAAGAGATGTACAAGGACAAAGAGAAGTACTATTTCGAACACCCCGAAAGAAAATACAGATAAGGATCACACATGGGCAAATCAATATTTTTCAAGACACTGGGCCTTTTATACTTTTGCATTGTCGCGTGCGGCGCCATATTCGCATCGCTCCTTTGGAAGTTCTTCGGCTACAGCCTCGTTGTTTCGCTGATAGCCGTTTTCATAGTCGCTATCCCGCTGACCGGAATCATTTTCTATTTCCTGCTCCAAGGCGAAAAGAACAGCAAGTTCGGCAAGCTCCATACTGAGTTCATTCAAGAACTCGTAAAGAACGGCTATTCCGAAAGATTTTTGGCTATCTCCGAAGAGGCCGTTGCTGCGAACAGGAACGGTGAAAAGGTCAGCAAAGTCTACCTCAGGGATTTCGTTCTCTATGCCTGCGATTACTACAGCATGACCGGAAATTACAATAAATCCCTGCAGCTCCTTTCAAATCTCAACGAGTTCGATTATACGGGTGCCAGTGATACTTTCATCGACCAGGGCTCGTCCGCGATCATGTACTACAGCGCCCTTATGGATGCATACAGGGGATTGAACGATAAGTACAGCGGTTCCACCCTGGTAGGGCGCGCCGCGAAGTTTCTCAACAGGAATTACAAGAACGAGATCCTCAACATGGGCGTTGAAGGGTTCTATTATACCTACTCCATGCTCATCGAAGATTACGAGACTGCCGGAGCGTACGTGCAAAAGCTTAATTCGCATAATTCGGAATTAGCCGATAAATATTTCGTCAGATACTATTACGAGGCAGATTATTTAAATCATCTCGGCAAGAGGGAAGAAGCCATCGCTGCATTGAGGAAGATGGAACCCCTGATCGCTAAGGGCGGAGACCTTAAATGCGCAATGGAATTCTGCTATAATTGCTACTGGGATACGTTAGGACTTAGGGAACAAAATAAGGAATAAGGAGAATTAACATGGAAAACAACAACTATCAGCAGCAGTATGCTCAGCAGCCCCAGTATTACACACCTACGGGCTACCCGACTTTCGATCAGAATTATCTCAACCAGGCAAACGCACTCCTCAAGAGCGCGATCATCGCTTGCGTTCTCGCAGGTTTCCCGATCACCAGCATCGTCGCGATCTTCAAGGGCATTAACAACAGAAAGAAGGTCCTTGATTACCTCGCACAGGGCGGATATCACACACCCAGGATCAAGATCTGCTCGATCTTAAGCCGCGCCGCAACTTATTACGGAATCGGCTCCACGATCCTTTATTTCGTGATGTTCCTCTACTATGCCCTGATCATCGGCGCGATCATTCTTTCAGCTACGAGGCGTTAAGTATTGATCAACGGCCTGCATCACATCTCAATGAAATGCGGAACCTCTGAGGAGTTCGAGAAAGCGAAAAGCTTTTACATCGGACTCCTCGGTTTTAATGTTGTCCGCGAATGGCCCGAAGGCATAATGCTGGGTTGCGGCAACTGCCAGCTCGAGTTGTTCTGCAACGGTAAAGGTGTTAAAGAACTGGGCGCGATCCGCCACATGGCTTTTGCAACAGATGACGTTGATGCTGTTGCGGCCAAGGTCAAAGAAGCCGGCTACGAAGTGTTTATAGAACCCAAAGACATAGTGGTCGCTTCCGTGCCCGAATTCCATGCCCGTATGGCATTTTGCTTCGGCCCGCTGGGTGAGCAGATAGAGTTTTTTAAGGAATCATAACAGGAGTGGATAGGAGGACCCGTATGAAAAAGATGATCAGACCTTTTGCAGCCATGCTTACGGCAGTAATGGCTTTAAGTGCTTTCAGTGCGTGCGGCGCCAAGCCTGCGGCTACGACACCGGCTGCTACTCAGGCTGCCCAGACAGAGGCTGCTCCGGCGGGCTTTAACCCCGGCAAGTCCACGACTTACATTTCAAACATTTCATTTAAGGATCTGACCACGTTTGACGTAACGTCTTCACTCGTAAAAGACGGCGTCTGGGACAAGAAGATCGCCTGGGAGGGCGGTGAAAAGATCTCGCCCGATCTCAAGTGGGACAAGGTTGACGGAGCTGCAAGATACGTGGTCATCATGATCGACGGAAACTGGCTCCACATGGACGTTTTCACGACCGAGACCTCCCTTGCCGAAGGCGCTTACAAGATGAAAGGCGGAGAAGGCGCAGAGTACGTCGGACCTTACCCTCCGTTTGGATCAACCCACACCTATTCGGTCTTCGTTTTCGCGCTGAAGGGCGATCCCGCAAAGACCGCATTCTACTTTGATGCAGGCGGAAACAACATTAACGAGATCTTTAAAATGCTGGATACTGACAAATCAGGCAGCACAGGCAATGTACTCGCGTACGGCAGACTCGACGGAAACTATACCAACGCTTAATTCGGGGATTACTGTTCGATATCGTCCCAGTTGTCGGCGCCGCCCTCAACCTTGGTGAGCTTTTCGTCTTCGGTGCCCGAAACGATATATCCGTTATCCATTGCGTAATCGTAGAACATGAAAGCGATCTCGCCGCCGTTCCCGAAAACGACGCGGTCTAATTCATACTGCGCCAAAAGCTGGTCAAAGAGCGAGAACTTCATGAAGTTGAGCGGGAGATTCCAGTACTCATCGTCCCTGTACATCTGCGCGGCCCCGTCGAAATCCTCGATCGTCATGCGGCTGATGATCATTTCCTTGAGCTTGTAGTAAGCGAGCATGAGCCAGTACTCGCGCTTTGCATAGACCCTCTCGAAAAGAGCGACTGCATTGTCGGCGCATTCCGGGTTGTCGAAGTCAGGCGTAAAGACCGTCGACACGTTCCAGTTCGCCCATTGGATCTCAAGTTCAAACTCGCCGTTATTGTTTATATTCTCATCATCGAGCAGCATTCCGTTGCTTAATTCATATGCTTTCATGAATTGGTCCTCTTTCATGGCCGGGCGCTTGGTTTGGCGGCCCGCCTCAGATTGATATCACTATTTTAATCAATTAGCGGTGGTTAAGACACCCTATTCAAGGAGAATTCTGTGTTAATTGGGTTAATGGAGAGGGCGTCACGAAAACCGTCAAACTAATCCAAGATTCACGAAAAGTGTCACGATTTTGGCCGTTTTCGTGACGGATGGGAACGCGGACTCGCCGTTCATGTTTTGGAACACGGTTTTGCCCAATTTCGTGTCCCGATTCGTGAATATTTTAAATTTTGTCGTTTTGGGACACGATTTTGGCTGATTTCGTGTCCCGATTCGTGAATCATCGAGCAAGCTTCACGTAAAGCGGACAGGCTTCACGAAAACTGTCCTGAGAACCGCGAAATTCACGAATGTAACAATGTTAACTGTAATATAATTGAGGAACCGTTGGACATTTCGTGTCCAAAACCCCGTTTACACGGCAATTCTCGCTTTGTGTCGTGTTCATTTTCCGCAGGATCTCATATCCTGACATCGGCGAAAGGAGGTATCCGGAGCTTGGATCAGAAAAAGACAGGTCAGTTTTTAAAAGCACTTCGTAATGAGAAGGGGATCACCCAGGAACAGCTGGCAAAGCATTTCAATGTGACGAACAGGTCTGTTTCGCGCTGGGAGACCGGCAGCAACCTTCCCGATATCTCATTACTGGTCGAGATAGCCGATTTCTATGATGTCGACGTAAGGGAGATCATAGACGGGGAAAGGAAAAGCGAGATGATGGATCAGGAAACAAGAGAGGTCGCCGATAAGATGGCGGTCTATGCAGGCAACGAGAAGAGCAACCTTCTCACATTTATACAGGTGGTGAGCTTTGCGGGAGTGTTCTTATCGCTCCTGGCGCTTGTGCTACAGGGCTTATCGTACGAGGCGGACCTTCGGAGGTCGGGTGCGATCTTTGCGACGTTCGCGGTCTTTGTGGTCATGTGCGTGATCACGCTCTATGTCACCGGGCTCCTCAAAAAGATCTCGAAGCACAGGAAGTTCGTAAAGACGATCAAGGTAATAACGATAGTCGCGCTTGCGGTTGGAACGCATTACATCATAATGTGCTTCCTCATAGTCGGACTTTTTGGCGCATCGATCCTTTTGGCGCCCATCAAGGTCACTAAAAACACTGAAGATTACAACACGTATATTCACCACGTCAAACCGAAGGGCCAGGAAAACGAGTACATCATGGGTGCGTCGCCGATGTTCGACATTTTTCCGCAGAAGATCGAAGTGCCCGCCACGGAGTTCCAGATAATGTACTACAACCCCTGGGATGCGCAGTATATCTGCTATATGACGCTCGATTACGGCGAAAAGTACGACGCGGAGATAGAGAGGCTGAGCAAGATCGGCGTTGAGGAGTACAAAGGGATCTACACGGTTACCGGCGAGCCCGAAGGTTACGATATAATCGCTATGGATTCTGACGAATACAGCGGTTTCGTTTACGCCATGATCCCCGAAAACGCAACGGGCAACACGAAGATCACTTACTGCGCGATCGTTTTCTGCAACTATGCGCTCGACGTAAACGTGCACAAGTACATGCCGGACAAGTACCTGCTTCCGGGTTTTGACGGCTCGGATTTCAACCCGTACAAAAAAGAAATGGATAAGAGGAGAGACCATGGCTAAACAGAACATTTTCGATAACGAGACTTTTTTCGAGAACTACCAGAAGCTCAGGGAGCGCGAAGTTAACGCCAATAATCTTTTCGAGATCCCGGAAAGGTTTAAGCTCCTGCCTGACCTTAAGGGACTGCGGATCTTAGATCTCGGGTGCGGCTCCGGCGAGCATTGCAAGGAATATATCGAGAAGGGCGCGAAATCAGTCACTGGTCTGGATATCTCAGAGAAGATGCTCGAGGTCGCAAGGAAAGAGAACAGTGATCCGAACATCACATATCTTCATATGCCCATGGAGGATCTGGGCAAGCTCGAAGGCGAATTCGATCTCGCGATAAGCTCGCTTGCTCTTCATTACATAGAGGACTTTAAGGGAGTTTTGAAAAATCTGGGCAGGCTTCTTGTGCCGGGCGGTCTTTTCGTGTTTTCACAGGAGCACCCGATCGTCACCTGCCACTCTGTCGGCGACAGATGGGGCAGAGATGAGAATGGCAATAAGCTTTTTGCCAAGGTCAGTAATTACGGCGTTGAAGGCGAGCGCGACACGACCTGGTTCGTCGACAACGTAAAGATCTATCACAGGATGTTTTCGACCATTGTAAATGATCTTTCCGATGCGGGATTTGTGATCGAAAGAGCGGTCGAGCCGCTGCCTTCGGAAGAGCTTTTAGCGAAATATCCTGAATACTACGACTTGTTCCACAAGCCTGATTTCCTGATGATCAGGGCAGTGAAAAAGTGAGGAAAAGAACATGGCTGAGCAGATAATCGTATTGATGGCAGACTGGGACGATGAGACGCAGGAAGCGCTCGGCGCAATCTACGAAGACCTTAAAAAAGAGGGCTTTTCCGGCAAGCAGACCCCGGGGATCCCATATCACATAAGCATGTCGACTTACCCGGTCGATAAGGAGGCCGAGGCGCTCGAGGCAATGAAAAGAGCCGCTGAAGCGTGCTCAAAGTTTGAGGTCAGCATCAGCCATCTGGGAATGTTCGCGGGCGGAAGCATTCTTTTCGCAGCGCCTGACAGAAACCCTGAGCTTGATAAACTCCACGACTACTGCGACATCGGACTTCCTCAGGAGTTCGCGTGGACGCCGCACACGACGATAATGATCGATGAACCGGACGCAATCCATTCCGCGCTGCCCACGGTAGTCAAGACATTTAAGCCGCGCATGGGAACGATAAAGAGGCTGCACCTTTGCGCGTTCTGGCCGACCAGGGAGATTGCGGCGATAGAGCTGAAGGACCAGTAATTCAGCGCGGTCCCCCGATATGCTAAAATAAAACTTGGCATGGAAGCCATAAAGGATAGACAGGGGGATACGGTTATGAAGTGTGCAAACTGCGGCGGAACGCTGGTTTACGATGTAGCAAGATACGGTCTGGTATGTAATTTCTGCGGACAGGTCAAGCCGCTTCACAGGCCTGAAGAAGGTATCCTCGTCGGAGGCATGGACTTTAATGCGGCGATTGCTGCAGCGGGTTCCCATTGGGGAGTTTCAAAAAAGCTTTTGGCATGCAAGAGCTGCGGCGCGGAGCTTCTCTGCGACATGGAGCAGATGTCGGGCATGTGCCCGTTCTGCGGATCGGCAGTTGTTCTTTCCGCTGAGGAAGCAAACTGCGGCATCGCACCCAACGCGATCATCCCGTTCAAGATCCCGAAAGAACCTATCGAGAAGAGGTTTTACAGGTGGAACAAGTTCGCTTTCTGGTCACCCGAGAAGTTCAGGCGTGGCAAGGTCTTGGAGAACTTAACGCCTGTTTACGTTCCTTATTGGACCTTTGAGACCGATTCCATAACTACATACACCGGCAGGTTCGGCCATACCGTCGGAAGCGGTGACAGCGCGAGGACCAACTGGACCGTGAGGACCGGCATCGTCGAAAAGCATTTTAGCAGCAGGAGAGTCTGCGGAAGCAGAAAGTTCTTTAACGACCCGCTCCTAAAACAAGTCACGGGTTTCAGCAACAGCGAGCTCATTCCTTATGAGCCCGAAATGCTCTCGGGCATGTCCGCAGAGGTTCCCACGATCGGCGTTGAGGAAGCTTGGAATTACGTTAGGCTCGTCGATCTCAAGAAGGACATCATGGACGCGTGCCGCATCAATGAGAATGCTGACAGCTATTCGAACATCCAGTATTCAACGGAGTTCTACAACACGAGCTTCAAGTACGTGCTCGCTCCCGTCTGGCTTTCAGGCTGCAAGTACGGCGGAAAGATCTACAACGTCGCGGCGAGCGGAACCAACGGCAGAGGCAACTGCAACAGGCCTGTTTCCATCGCAAAGCTCATTGCGTTTATCGTGCTTTTCATCGCATGTATAGTTGCTGCAAATGTATTGAAGATGGGATACCTGTTCGTTACTTTGGGCATTGCGGCTTTCGTTGTGGCGATCGTAATTTACGTCATCATGTTCTTTGTGACTTTGAGTGCGCAGCAGCGCGATGAAGGCACTGACTATTCGAAGCTTAAGAAACAGTAATACTGATATTTGTAAGCGCAACCATATTCCATTTGAACGGATTTGTTCGGTGACACAAGTTTGGCACAACTGTCCTGTAAGATGAAATCACGGAGGAAGGATCAATGCCATACAGGGTTCTGATAGTTGAAGACATGCAGGAGATCCTGGACAACGTCTGTGACTTTTTTCTAGAGGAAGGTGCGGACTTGCTCGAGGTCATCCGCTGCAGTGACGGCAGCGAAGCCATGGATAAAGTTGCCAATGAGGACTTTGACCTCATGATCCTGGACATTATGCTTCCCGGTGCGTCGGGATTTGATATCTGCAGGACTGCCCGCAAAAGGGGTGACTGCCCGATAATACTTCTCACGGCGCTCGGTTCCGAAAGCAGCATCTTAAGGGGCTATGAGATGGGCTGCGACGATTACGTCGTAAAGCCTTTCGTCATGCGCCACCTTTACGCCAAGAGCCTCGCGCTCCTCAAGCGCGCGAAAAGGAACGGGGCCGGCGATGTGCTCAAATGCGGAGCCGTCTCACTTAACAAAAGAACAATGGAAGTCACCGTGAATGGCCGCGAAGTCGAGATCCAGGCAAAGGAATATTCGCTCCTTTATTATCTGCTCTCCAACAAGGACACGATCCTCACGCGCGAAAACATCTTGGACCACGTGTGGGGCGATAACCTGGACGTCAACGACAGAGTCGTCGACGGCACGATCAGAAGGCTCAGGGCGAGCCTCGGCGAAGCGTCTTCACAGGTCAAAACGGTCTTCGGAAAAGGCTATAAGCTTACGGAAGGAAAATGACTATGAAAGGGCGTAAGACCATAAAGAAACCTAGTTTCATATTTTCATATCTGCAATGTCTGGTTATCGTTGCGGCATTCCTGGCACTGGCAGGTCTGCTGATCTACGGAAATTATGCAAGTGAATACAACAGCAGAGGTTTGAGAGAGACGGCAGTTTATGAGTCGTCAATGAACAGAAGCATTTCCAATGCATTTAACAAAGAAAACGTAACTTCTCAGGATATCGTCAAGCTCAAGCAGCAGCTTCTCTGGCATTACTCGGCGACAGGGCAGTGCTATGAGGTGTATTACAACCAGAAAAAGATCATTGATTCATCCAGAACGGCGATCTTTCACTATGCGCCTCCGGTTTCTGAAGGCGAATCGAAGCTATACTTTTTTGAACTGGCGGATGAGAAGTACCTGAAGTATTTTGACACTCCTGAAGTGCTGAAATACAAAGCAGTTGTTCCGATCGTTTATCATGGCGACGAGCCAAACATATTCCCTAAGTTTTACGAGCAGCCGGTGATCGAACTCGCAGTAAAAGAAGCGTATATCAATCTTGAAACCGGAAAGTTCATCCCGGTCGAGTGCTTTGTTTGTGATACCAAAGCCGGTTCAGTGGAAAACGGAGGCATCAGTGTCACCATTCCCGTTGATGAGAACAGCCCGGAACTTAAGGGTTACACACACATCAAGTCCAACGGAATGGATGGTTTCGGCGGTTCGATCGAAGGCTATGAGAGCTCGGGTGTAACTTACACCGGCGAGGGCGTCTCGAAAAACGACTACGGTGTTTATTACGGCGATAAGAGCACGGCCATAGACTTTGTGGATTTTAAAGAGGCATTCAAGACCCCGATCATGATCGGCAACTACGTTCTGGCATTCGCCATGGTAGCTCTCGCGTTCATCCCTGCGTCGATCGTTTACAACCGCAGGAAGCGCAACTACGAGATCTTCGAGTATAGGCGCAAGACTACCGACGCGATGGCTCACGACCTCAAGACCCCGATGGCCGCGATCCTGTCGTATGCCGAGAATCTCGAAAACCACACCGGCGAAGACAAGCAGGAATTCTACGTTTCCAAGATCTCCGAAAAGGTCTGGCAGATGAACAAGATGGTCAACAACATGCTCGACTTTTCGCGCGGTGAAAACGATTCCGTGCCTGTTAAAAAGACTGCTGTGGACATTGCTGCCGTCCTTGCTGACGCCATTGCCGAGAACGAGCACGAGATCACGAAGCGCGGACTTAATGTTGATTTCGAGAAGAAGGAAGTCACGGTCAACACCGACAAGGACCTGTTCTCTCAGGCCATCGGTAACCTGATCAACAATGCTGCGCTGTACGCAAAGGAATCAAGTACGATCTCTGTTACCTGCGAACCCGGAAAGATCGTAATTTCCAATGTTGCGGCTGAGGCTGTCGAGGACGCGGCGGCCATGAAGCAGCCGTTCGCGAAAGGATCCGAATCGCGCAAGAACTACGGCTCGGGACTTGGCCTGGCGATTGCCGAAAACAACCTCGTTCTGCTGGGTTATAAGCTCGACGTTAAGAGCGAAGGCGGCAAGTTCGTGGTGACGGTCACGCTGTGATTTAGCGTTGGTCGGCCGCGGACCTTCGGTTACGGGCTGGTTTGTCTGATTGCGGTACGGCTCGCCCTGTTTTTCACCGACGGCCCCCATGACAATTGCTGAAAAGTGTGCACTAATTTGCCCGATTTGTGCACGGAAAAGTGCAAATCCGTGATGATTTGCACTTTTCTGTGCTGTTTTTGCGCGAATGCCGCTCACCATCCCCGCCCCCATACACTCAATTATCACTTTTTTTTAACAATTGATTAACACAAGCCGTCTCAGACAAGGTAAAATAGAGAGTAACCTTTGAAATATGAGGTGCACCATGAACGGCGAGAACTCAAAAAAGCCAATTACTTTCGAGGAGATCGCGCTTGCGCTCGCGAAAGACTATGACAGCATATTTGTAATTCACTCGGACGACAGCTACGTCGAGTATACTGCCGAGGGCGAAGACATGACGCTCGTTCAGAGGGATGCGGGTGAGAATTTTTATGAAGCCGTGCCCCGGAACTGCCGTGAATTGGTATATCCCGAAGATCAGGATTACTTTTTGGCTGCATTCAAAAAAGAGACTGTTACAGAAGTCTTAAGGAACGGCAAGTCTTTTTCGATCAATTACAGGTTGGTGATAAACGGAGAGCCGCTGCATTATTCACTGAAGACTATCAAGGGTTCTGACGATAAGGTCATAATCGGCGTCATGAACGTTGACGAGCAGAGGAAACGCGAACTCGAGAAAGAAGAACAGATGCTCACGTACAGTCATATCGCGGGAGCGCTGGCCAGCCGTTACGAAGTTATCTATTACATTAACATCAAGACCAATGAATACATTCAGTACAGTGCGAGTGACGCTTTTGCAAAGCTCGGGACCACAAAGAGCGGAATAGATTTTTTCGCCGATGTGGACAGAGATGTAAGGGGGATCATTTACAAGGACGATATCGACTATGTCCTGTATGGGCTTGAGAAAGAGAATCTACTGAGGAAACTTTACAGGTCCGGCATGGTCACGCTGTCGTACAGGCAGCAGCTTGGAAAGGACATTAAGTTCGTTTCGCTCAATGTGGTCAAGCCGAAAAACGATCCGGACCATATCGTCATGGGCCTTTTGAATATCGATGCCCAGACGAAGCGCGAGCAGTCGCTTGTCGAAAAGAACGAGCTTTTCAATAACGTTGCGATGGCACTGGCTTTGAGATATGAGGTCATTTACCGCGTTAACGTAAAGACAAACAAATACTATGAATTTTCTTCGAGCGACAAGTACACGAAGCTCGAAGTGGGCAACTCGGGCGATGACTTTTTCGCTGATTCTCAGCGCAACATGAAAAAGGACATCTATGAGGAAGACTACCCAATGATGTCCCAGGCGATAGTGAAGGAGAATATCCTGTCGCAGCTCGATCAGTTCAACAACAAGCTCTTCCTGAACTACAGGCTCAACCTCGACGGGCGTCCGCAGTACGTGTCGCTGGTCATCATGAGGCTTGAAAGCGATACTGATCACATCATCGTCGCGCTTGAAAACGTTGACGAGGCCAAGAAGCGCGAAATGGAGTTTGAGGCGAAGATCGGTTCGGCGATCGACCTGGCGAACAGGGACGCGCTGACGAGCGTAAAGAACAAGCACGCGTACGTCAATCTGGAGATCCAGCTCGACAACCAGATCTCGATCAAGGACGAAGACCTGCAGTTTGCGATCGTTGTCTGCGACATCAACGGACTCAAGCAGGTGAACGATGTGCAGGGCCACAGCGCGGGCGACAAGTACATCAAGGACGCGTGCTCGATCATATGCGAGATATTCGATCACAGCCCGGTATTCAGGATCGGCGGCGATGAGTTCGCCATCGTGCTGAGGGGCGCGGATTTCGAGAACAGATACGATCTTTTGAAGAAGTTCAACGGCATTCAGAACGATAACAGGCACCAGGATCTCGTTACTCTGGCGTACGGCATGGCTGAGTATATGCCGGGGGTCGACCTCAGGGCGCAGGACGTTTTCGAGCGTGCGGACAACCTCATGTACGCGAACAAGAAGAGGTTTAAGGAACAGCCCATAAATGCTGACATTCATGATGCCGAAAGCTATTCGCTCGGTAAGTTCTATGAGCTTTACGAGCAGCTTATGTCGGCTTTGGTCGATTTCGAGAAAGCGGACGTAAAGCGCATCGTGTACCTCCTTACAAAGATCGGTCTCATGTTCAGGCTCTGCAAGGGCGTGACTACGGTCTACCGCAATCCGAAGGAAGAGAAGGAAGACAACGGCGAGAAGTTCATCGCTTTTGACATGCACAAGGAAGGCCGCGAGGTCATGAGTATCAGGGCCGTTACGAGTGTCATGACGATCACCGTGTCGACCGTTTTCATGGAGGAAGACCAGGAGCCCCTGACCCTAGAGGAAAAGAGCAAGCTCGAACTCATAATGAGGACCATCATAAGCTATGTCAGCCGTGTCAGGATGAGAGACGTTGTTTACGAGCTCGCGTATTTCGATGATAACGGCTATCCGAACCTGAGAAATCTTAACCGCGAATTAGGAAGGATCGTCCAGTCCGGATCGTTTTCCGATAAGATGGCTGTCCGTTACAACCTGCGCCATTTCTCACTCGTTAACCAGGAGTTTGGCAGAGAAGCCGGCGACCGCATCATCAAGCAGCATTACGAAGGTTTGATGAGGCTCATGGGAAAAGATGGCTTCATAGGCAGACTGGGCGGCGACAACTTTGTCTGCATCGGCCCGAAGGACAAGCTCAATGAGATCACGGATTACCTTAACGAGACGGTGATCAGGGTTGACGAATACAGCAGTGTAAAGATCTCGTCGAGTGCCGGTGTCTTTGTTACGGAAGAAGGCTTTGTTCCCAAGGATCCCGGCGAAATAATGGGACCCATCATCAGTGCGATGCGCGTTGCCCAGACAGCAGGAATGGGAAGGATCATTTTCTATAATGAAAACCTTATGAAGCAGAGGCAGAAAAATGCCAAGATCCAGCAGATGCTTTCGGATGCGATCGCAAATGAGGAATTAAGGCCGTTCTATCAGCCCAAGGTCAATGCAAATACCGGAGAGATCGTCGGAGGCGAAGCTTTGTGCAGATGGTTCCGCGACGGAAGGATCGTTCCGCCAGTAGAGTTCATCCCGGCGCTTGAACAGACGAGCGACATCTGCAAGCTCGACCTTTACATGCTCGAGCACGTCTGCCGCGACCAGCGCAAATGGCTTGACGGCGGCGAGGGCAGAATGCTCGTTCCGATGTCGATCAACTTTTCGAGAAAGAACATACTTAACATGGATCTTCCCAATACGATCGAGAGGATCATGGATAAGTACAGGATCCCGCACGATGCCATTGAGATAGAGCTCACCGAGACTACGACGGACGTTGAGTTCAACGACTTGAGGCGTGTGGTTACCGAGCTTCACAAAAAGGGAATTGCAGCATCCATCGACGACTTTGGCATGGGTTATTCCTCGCTCAATCTCTTGAGGGACATTCCCTGGAGGACCATAAAGATCGACAAGAGCTTTATCCCAGAAGAAGGCGATTCCAAAGACAGCACAAAGTTCAAGATGTTCTGCGGCGTCCTTGCCATGTCGAAAAACCTCGGATTCAACTGCGTTGCTGAGGGCGTTGAGACCGAATACCAGATCAAGCAGATGCGCGAACTCGGTTGTGACATCATCCAGGGCTTCTACTATGACCCGCCGCTCCCCAAGGAAGAGTTTGAGGCAAAGCTGGCTTCCAAGAAATACGAAAAGTAAGTTCGGCGGTGCGTTTGGCTTATAATGTATCCATAACGCATTCAGGAGACCACTATGAACATTCGCACCAAACAGTTTCAGATCCTGACTGACATCGAGCTGGTCTGGAAATTGATGACCGATGCATATAAACATGAGCAAAGCAGGCTGGCGGGACCGTTCTTTGAGTATGCGGTCACGTCGCCCTGGA
>Ga0310786_10000898_pt1 | contig 47293 bp, 42 predicted proteins | sample AusTroGonzalo_MG_FD_203881 | JGI IMG/M metagenome (GOLD analysis project Ga0310786, IMG submission 203881) | Bovine rumen microbial communities from tropical cattle in Woodstock, Queensland, Australia - Gonzalo_03 (v2) (version 2) | ecosystem: Host-associated > Mammals > Digestive system >...
TTCAACACTTCTTCGTTCATGCTCTATTTCGGGCAGGAATACGGTGAGCGGGGCATGGAATCCGAGGGCTTCAGCGGCGTGGACGGACGCACTTCGATCTTCGACTATTGCACGGTCCCGTCGGTCCGCCGGGCCCTGGCCGGTCACCTGACCGTCGAGGAATCCGTGGTTTACAAAGAATACTGCCGCCTGCTCCGCATCGCCACGGGCGATGCCATTTTCTCGAAAGGCAAGACCTTCGACCTGATGTACGCCAATCCGTCCTCCGGCCATTTCAATCCTGACCGCCAGTTCGCCTGGATGCGCGGCTATGCCGGCAGCGCCATGGCCATCGTTGCCAACTTCGCCGACCACCCCGTCGACGTCGACGTAGTCGTCCCCGACGAAGCCTTCGCCTATTTTGGCATGCCTGTTCCGACCGCCTCCGCTTCGTCATGCCCGGCCCCGACCGGACATCTCGTCCACTTCCACGTCGCCGCACACGATTATACGCGGATCGACGTTTCCCACTGACTATAGGGTCAGCGGCCCGTTGCGCTTCATGTCATCCATGAACGGCGTCCAGATGGGCTTTCGCTTGTCGATGCGCCCGGGGTTGGCGGGGCTGGCGGGGTTGGCGCCGACGGCGTCGCAGACGTCGCTGAAGAAGACTTTCATCCGGAGCAGCAAATCCAGCGAGGCCTCCGGGGCGTCATGCTCCGTTTCGATGACCGCGAGCTTCGTGGCGGCAGGGAGGAACACCCGCGTCCTTCGGGCGATGGCTTTCTCACGGGGCGATACCAGCAGGACTACCGCTGAGTCCTTCAGGTGGTTTGACGTGTAGATGAAACGGCCATGGCAGTAGTTCCGGTAGTCGCAGACGGTGGCGCCCGAGAGGCCTGTCTCCACGACCTTTCCTTCGAAGTTGTGGGCTACGGGCATGCCCCAGCTGCCGTGAAGGACGACGTAGTTCTTCACGCCGGCGAAGTCCGCAGCCGAGAGGGGAGTGCCGTCGTTGCGGCACATCGTGACCGGCCGCTCGGGCTCATCCTGGTACTTGTCCAGGTCCAGGCCGGGCTGGAATGCCCGGGCGAGGAGGGAGAACCAGGCGACGGAGGTGCCCGTGCTGACGAAACCGTCGCTGATGTTGTGGACGGGGAAGAGGAAGGCATTCTCAGACCCGGCCTTCTCGAAGAGCTTCAGTACGCCGTTGCGTTCGCCGCCCGAGAAATTGACCGACGCGGTCTTCTCCGGGTTGGCTTTCAGGCAGCGCCGGGCCGCGAAGACGATGTCGTTGTTGTGGCCGCCCTTGCTCAGGAGCAGGATCTTGGCCGTGGAGAGGGCCGCGTCGCTGAAGGAGTTCAGCGAGTAGGGTGAGACGGCCGTGGCCACGCCGCCGCAGGCGCCGTAGAGCAGTGCCGCGAAGCGGGCAGCGGACTCGGAGCCGCCGGAGCCGGTGGCAATGAGGGGTGTCGTGGGGTCGGAGAGGAGGAAGCGGCGGAGCCGCGTAAGGTCGGCAGCCATGACCTGGTCGAGGATGCCGACGGATGAATGGGCGTTTTTGTTCATACTAGAATATACCAGCATGTACGAAAAATATTACACCAGCAACTAGACTTTTTCCAAAAGGTCCGTGAAGACCATGGCGTCGTCTGGAAGCCGGTAGGAGAGGGTGCCGCTGTCGCGCAGCTCCATCAGCAGGCGCCCCATGATATTGGGGCCGGCCCAGGTTTTGCCGTCAGGGGTTAACTTGGCACTGTAGGCACCGGCCGGGCGACGGGGATTGACCTGCTGCTCCACGATGAAGAGCCCCTTGGAGCGATTCAACTCTTGCCGGTAGGCTTCGCTCTGCTCATACTTCTGCATGAGGCAGAACTTCATCGCATCGATGAAGATCCGTCCCCAGTCCTCGCGTACAACGCCGACCTTTTCTTGATGGCGAGCCTTCATCTTGATGGGCTGACCCTTCTGGGCGTAAATGATGCGGCGGGACTCTGCATCGGTGAACTTCATCACCTGAAAGATCTTCTCCGTGCAGTCGAACGGAACGCCGTTTACAACCATTGGCGTCTGAGCGAAGTTGCCCAGGATGCCCCATTCGCCGTCCACTTTACAGAATGCGGCAGTCTTGTCGGCCGGGTACTCCTGAATGCCGTACCACTCGGGGTAAAACTCCATGATGAATCCTTCCAGTCGCATACTAAAAATACCAAAACTCCAGACGAAGATAAGAAATTATATGATTACATCGGCCCGAAGGCTGTTTTATAGGTCTTTTGATAATCTTGAATATGCCCTACGACATAATTGACGCCTTCAAAGATAGTGTCTTCGTAGGTTAAATGCGAATATACCTCTATTGTTCTGTCCGGAGATCTTCTCCAGATTTCGTGATTGCCAAACTTCAGCAAAGGCCTTCGCCAGTCACTCAGTATTTTTCTTCCTTTCAGGGAATAAGCAAACTCAGTCAAATTCTTTGCCCCAAGGATTACATTCTCTTCGCAAAAAGGAAGTACCTTTTCAGGTTGGCTGAAAAGAGACTCCTCAGAGGAAACAATATCCAGCCCACCGTTCTTCCTTACCCAGATTGTCCCAATCTTCTGGTATATCGAAAAGACATTGAACTTTTTTCTGAAAATAATGTTTTCGCCCACCTCCAGCAGGATGGTTTCTCCAATGCCAAGCAGTTCCGCGACCCTACGATTATAGTATCCGTATTCATCGCGCATTTTCCGAAAGACAGTAAACAGGTCCTTCTGTGGAAACTGCTCGCACCACATTTTGACAAACTGCTGGAAACTCCCGTCTCTTATCATGAGACGGGCTTCTGATTCTTCGCAAATACTGATTCTTTTCATATCAGGTATGGTTGTTATCGGTTTATGATCGTGACAGAAATTGACCTATGGACAGCCTTCGGGGAATAATGACAAAAGCCATGTCAAAAACCCGGACGACTCGAAAGCGAGTGCGATAGCGAGGTCAGCCTTTTTTGGTAACGCGGCCCTGAGGTGCCCTGCGTACAGGGAATGCCCCCATGGCATGTAACATAGGCGAACCGGCCTGCCATGCGGCATGTCAACCCGGCTGGTGGCCGCGATAACGAGTTTTTTTCGCCCGGACGATTGGGTAGTAGGTTGACGACTAACCGCCGATTTGGCGGCATACAGTCACATTTCCTACAAAAGTGGCCGTGGAACTCCCCTCGGGCTGTCCATATTCGGACCATCGGCCCCTGATACCGGGGCCTGGGTCCTGGCCAATACTGTCAAAGATCTTTCGGCGGCGGGCAAGCGCTATCGCGCGCTTGCCAAGGCATTCACCTTCTCATACACTTCCCTCAGGTTCTGAGGAATGACTACCTTCAAAGCCTTAACGGCTTCGTCATATTTCACTCTCTCCACCTTACGGGCTTCCACCCACAGCTTCATTGCACCAAGCGATTCGCTCGCATTGGACTTATTGGCTTCAGCCACCCTTTCTTCAACCTCTCCCTTCAGCTTATTGAATTCCGCCTGAGCGGAACGATATTCCGTCTGCAAGGCAAAGAATTGCTCGTCAACCGTTTCGGCATCAAAACTGCTCGAAAACATATGGATTTCGGCTTCCTGGCCTTTCCCTGCTACCTTCACAGGGTCTTTCTTGTGTTCAAAGAAAGCTTTTCTTGCTTTTGCAAACACCCCGTCAGGGTGAATGAATGCGCCAATAGTGGCACACTTGGCTTCCAACGTATAGTATCTTGCTTTCTGCTCGGCACTTAGTTTGTCAAGCTCTTCTTCAAAAGAAATGATTTGTTTCGCAACAGGCTTTTCAAGGTCTGCGCGACCAGCCTTGATCAGCTCTTCCACATGCTTTTCAAAAGCTTCATCCTGCGATAAAGCTTGCTTTGCCTTGATAGCTTCTCTCAGATACGCAATGAGCGATTTGAGCAATCCAATCTCCTTGAGACTGGAAGAAAGGATTTTCAATTCGGATTGTTCCGATTCGTTTTCAACCCTGTAACGATTGCCATTTACGGCAAGCATGTAATCTCGGGAATAGAGTTTCAATGACTCCAGCTTGCTCTGGAGAGCCTCATACTTTTCTTTCGCAACGTTTGCCAAGTGATTTGCACTTGTAATGGTAAGACCGTCCTTACCCAACATGGAATTCTGTGTCATGCTCTGTTTTGTGTTCTACGCTACTTTTACCGCAGTTATTGTTTATCCTTTCACTAAAAAGTGTTTTTTTTCCGTTTCCTCAGGCGGCTATGCCGTAGCCGTCGAGGAATGTGCGCCCCAGCGCTTTCTTGAGAGCCTTGCGGGCTCTGCACAGCAGCGTTGCCGCTGCGTCAGCAGTACAGCCTATGAGCTGAGCCATATCTTTCGGCTTGAGACCCTCCAGGTGGAGGGTAATGATGAACCGATAGTTCTCATTGAGCGAATCCATGGCTTTCTCGATTCGCTCCATTGCCTCACTCGTCTCCGCCCCACGCCAGGCCTCGGCCCCTGCTCCGAAAGACTCCGCCTCCGGAAGGATATACTCGTCTCCTTTTCTGTTTTTGGAGACAATCGGCACGAAACGCGTGCTGCGTGTCATATGCGCCGCGTAGGCGTCCGTCTGGCAGTTTGCCGCAATGCGGCTTGCCCAAGTCTTTGCCTGGGCCTTGCCCGGGTCAAAGGATTTGTGATACCTCAGCGCCTTTTCCACGGCGTCCTGGAAAAGGTCTTCCAGGGCTTCCGGCCCCAGGGGGCGGCCGGCTTTCTTGCCATAGATTTCAACGCTCTTTCGGATTGCTTCGAATATCTCCTGGTAGGAGACCTTTTCACCGCCCGCGGTGATAAAAGTGGCTTTCGTGAAGGTGTAGATCGTTTTCAATGAGTCTTTACTGTTTCGTTTCAGTTTCTGGGTGCAAAGTTCCAAAGGGGATGCGCAATCTTTTTGCGCAGCGAAAAAATATTTTCAATTTTTTGCGTTTTCAAAGAACTGTTACCGGTTTGTTTCGGTTTCTGAGTGCAAATTTTAATATAGGGTACGCAATCTTTTTGCGCTGCCATAAAAACTTTCATAAATTTGTAAAAATAGTTTCGCCATGCCTGTAACAAAGAATGCCCTGATCCGCTACAAGACCATAGACAGTTGCCTGCGTAAAACGTGGCGCCGGTGGACGGCCGCCGAACTGATCCAGGAATGTTCCGATGCGCTGTATGATTATACGGGCCGCGATGAGAACATATCCCTCCGCACCTTCCAGATGGACCTCCAGTATATGCGCAGCGAGGAGGGGTACAAGGCCCCCATCGAGGTATATGACAATAAATATTATAGGTATTCTAATCCTGAATACTCCATTACGGAGTCACCGCTCTCGTCGCAGGATGTGATAAAATTGAGGGAGGCCGTCAATATGCTCCGCCAGTTGTCAGGCTTCCGCGATTTCTCGGGCATGGAGGACATACTGGGACGGCTGGAGGACCGGGTGAGCGTGACGGAAGGTACGCACCCCGCCATCTACTTTGACAGGAACGACCGTCTCAAAGGGCTGGAATACATCAAACCGCTGCACGCCTCCATTCTCGACAGGCATCCGGTGCGGATGACCTACAAGAGTTTCAGGGCCGTCGAGCCCAGCAGCTTCGTCTTCCACCCGTATGCTCTGAAGGAGTTCAACAACCGATGGTTCGTCTATGGTCGGAAGACGGACGGGGACTATGTGCTGAACCTGGCCCTGGACCGCATCGAGGCCTTGGAGAAGCTGCCTGACGAGCCTTTCGTTGATGATCCCGGCTTCGATCCCGAGACCTGGTTCGACGACTTGGTGGGCGTCACGAAGTCTCCTGAAGATAACCCCCAAAAGATCCGTTTCTGGGCTTCGGCCGATGACGCGCCCTATATCAGGACGAAACCTTTCCATGCGAGCCAGATGGTCGTAGAAACCAATGAGGACGGGTCTGCCGTGTTCCAGATCGAGGTGATTATCAACCGCGAACTCGTCCGCCTGCTCTTCGGCCATGCCGAAGAACTGAAGGTTCTTTCTCCGAAGAGCCTGCGGGACGAGATGGAAAGGAAATTCCGCCAGGGCCTGGCCAACTACGAGAGTTAGTGTTCCCAAATGACGAGGTCCCTGTCGATGCGGACGGTGCGCTTGTCACCGTAACGGCCGTCGACATAGTAGAAGCGGGCAACGCGGTCGCCGACGACGTCACGGAATGCTTTCTTGATTCGTGAGACGCATACGTTGAGCCCGTTGCCGTAAGGATCGAGGAGGTCGCTGACGCTCTTGCGAATCTCGGCGGGGTCGCCGCGGCCCGTGATGCCCTCGTAGTATTTCAAGATCTCCTTCTCATGGTCCTGCAGCTCCTTCAGCGCGGCTCCCTCGGGGTGGCGCAGGTAGTAGAAGTAGACGGCCTTGGTCAGGTCGTTCATCCTGACCTCGGCGTCGCCCATGTCTGAGAGGAGGATGCGTCCGTCGGTGGTGATGCGCAGCCGGCTCAGCTTCACCCTGTATCCCAGGATCATGTCAAGCTCCTCGATCGTGATGCCGAACTCGCGCTCGATCTCCTCCCATTTGTCGAGGATGGCCTGCGTGCGCGGGTCGAGAGGCTCCTCTTCCGGGGCCCGGTACTCCGCGCAGGGCGTTTCCTCTTCTTCGACGGAGAGGATGACCTCATTGAAGGCAGGAATCTCCGGGCAGCGGCCCTTGGCGGCCTTGCTTCGTTTCATCTTCTTGCCATCAGGCCTGATCCCGGCAGAGTCTATCCATAACCCGGCATCCTGCAGGATGTCAATGCTCTTTGGTTCTTGTGTGGCGCGAAGGAATTCGAGGAAGAAGGCAGCTTCCTCTTTGATATTCTCTCCCGCAGATTTAGGGATGACATGGAAGCGGGTAATGCCATCGATGCGGTAGAGGAAACCAGACTCGTCGCCCAAGGATGCCGTTTGTCGGATTCGCCCGTACATCCCTTCGACGGGGACGGTGGCCTCGCTCCCGGGGAACAGGTAGCTGAGTAACTCCGGCGTCAGCCGGTCCGCAAGCTCGGGTAGGTAGATGAAAGTGAACCCTGCAACGGCGAAGCGATGCCGGATTTCCCGCCAGAAGCCGCGCACGAAGAAGCGGGACACACCCTTGCTGCCGTCCACATAGAGGACGGTCCGGTCCTTCAGGAACGGGATGGTGGTATGGACTGTCTTATCTTTGTTTCCTTGCATGAGATGATTCACTATCAAATACAAAGATAATTATTCTGCTACGAATCCCGTTCTTCAAATTGCTGCAAGCCTTGCAGGTTTTTCGTTTCCTTGAGAAGCGGGCCATACCTTTGCACCAGCAAACCAACAAAAACCAATCGAAGCCATGAAAATCTACAACGTGATTATCCTGGACGAAAGCGGGAGCATGTCGTCCGTCTACAAGGAAACCCTCCAGAGCATGAACGAGGTCCTGTCCGGCATCCGCAAGGACGAGGCGGAGCACCCTGATCAGGAACACAATGTGACCATCGTCACGTTTGAAGGGAACGGGATCAAGGGTATCAAGCTGCGCCGCGACCGCGTACCAGTGCGTGAGGTCAGGGACTTCACGGAAGAAGACTACCGTCCCGGCGGATGTACGCCGCTCCACGATGCGATGGGCAAGACCCTGAACGAGATGACCGGCCTCGTCCAGAAGGAGGATCGTGTCATGGTCACCGTCATCACCGACGGCTATGAGAACAGCTCCGAGGAGTACGATGGAAAGACCATCAAGGCGATGGTGAGTCGACTGCGCGAGAAGGGGTGGGTGTTCGCCTACATCGGGGCGAACCAGGACGCCATCCAGGAGGCGGGACGCCTGAACATCTCCAATGCGTTGAACTACGAGCCGACGGCAGAGGGGATGATGAGTATGAGCGTCCGCTGGAAAAAGGCGCACAACAGGATGTCGAAGTGCATGTCGGGGGAGTTGGAGGAAACTTGTCTCAACATGCTGTTTGATGACGGCGAAAATTCTTAATGATTGGAGTGAAAGAATTGTGTGGGCCAAAGGTAGAGATAAAAGAAACAATCTTAATTTCCACATGAACAGAAGACCCAAGAGCATCCCATTCGACAGCGACAAGAGCTGCAACGCGATGATGGAATCGTCGCTGAAACAGGTATCCTGCCTGAACCGTATCTACAAGGAAGTGAACATGTCGGGCTATACGGCCGAAGTGGTCGAACGACTGAAGAAGGACATTTCCTTCATCTCGAAAAAGTACGATATCGGCACCCGTTCGGCCGTGCTGATGGCGGCCATCCTCGAGAAGACGAACACGGGAGGCGGCGTGGACAAGGAGGACCTGGCTAATTACATCGGGTGCTCGAATATCGAGTTCATCAGCTGCGGCGCCGACCTGCGGGAGCTGGAGAAGAAGGGCATCATCCAGGTGAACAACTGCCACCGCGAGGTCTTTCGCATCACGAACGAGGCGTTCAAGGCCATCGAGAAGGATGCGGATTTCGTGCCCCCGAAGATGTCGGGCCTGACGGCCGAAGAGCTCTTCATGCGTATCCGGGGTTGCTTCATCCGCTACCGCAAGGACGACATCGATGAGGACCGCCTCATCGAGGAGCTGGACAGCCTGGTCCACAACAACGACCACCTGACATTCTGCAGGAAAGCGCTGGATTCGGCACTCTACGGCCGTTGTGACGACACGGAGCGCAGGATGTTCTTCTACCTGTGCCACCGCTATGTGATGCATGGGGAGTCGTCGGTGGAGGTCGACACGCTGCTTCATTTCGTCGACGGGATGATACTCGACCCGATAACGGCGCGCAACTGTCTGAGTGCCGGTTCGACGGACATGCAGACCTCCGGCCTCGTGGAATTCGCCAACGAGGACGGCATGGCGAACACCGAAGCCCTGTCCCTCTCAGATGTCGTGCGCAACGAGTTTCTGGGGGATGTCGAGCGGAAGGAACCGCCCAAGGAGACGAACAGCGACTTGGTGAGCGCCGATTCCATCGTAGCGAAGGAACTGTTCTACAACGAGGCCGAGGCCGTGCAGATCGGCCGCTTGGCCGGGCTGCTCGAAGAGGAGAACTACCAGGGCATTCGTGCGCGCCTGGCTGAGACGGGCATGCGCAAGGGTTTCAACGTCCTGTTCTACGGCGCCCCCGGCACCGGCAAGACGGCCAGCGCCTTCGAGTTGGCGCGCCGCAGCGGCCGCGACATCTTCGTCATCGACATGTCGAAGCTCCGCAGCAAATGGGTGGGGGACAGTGAGAAGTGCATCAAGAGCGTCTTCAGCATCTACCGCCGCATGTGCCGCAAGAACGGACGCGTTCCCATCCTCCTGTTCAATGAGGCGGACGCTATCTTCATGAAGCGTATCGAGAATGTGGAGCATAGCGTGGACCAGATGAACAACACGATGCAGAACATCATCCTGCAGGAGATGGAAAACCTCGACGGCATCCTCATCGCCACGACGAACCTCGTGGGCAACCTCGACCCCGCATTCGAGCGCCGCTTCCTCTTCAAGGTGGAGTTCCACAAGCCAGACGCCGCATCGCGCGCGAAGATTTGGAAGTCGATGATAGGCAGCCTTTCGGAGGCCGACGCCACGACGCTCGCCGGACGCTATGAGTTTTCTGGCGGCAACATTGAGAACGTGGCACGCAAGAGCTCCGTGGAGTATGTCCTCACGGGTCAGCAGCCCACCGTCGACACCCTTTCGACGTTCTGTGAGGAGGAAACCTACGCCAAGGCGGAACGCAAGCGGATAGGGTTCTAAGTCAGATGATCCTCATGCCGGTTCCCCAGAACTCGGCGTTGAGCAAGTTGGCGGCGGCGATGAGGCCTTCGATCTTGTCGGCCATCTCCTGCGCCTTCTCTGCCCGCACGCAGAAGCGGAGCCGGCGGTCCGGCTTCAGCCGTATGTGCACGGTGATGAACCACTCGTCAGCTATCATCGAGTATTGCTCGCCGAGCTCGTCCAGTTTGGCCCGCAGCACCTGTCCGTAGATGGTGGAGGCCATCGTCTCCTGCTCCTTCTCCAGGACGACGTCCTCGGCCCTGTCCTCCATGACGTACATGGCTTCCGCCAGGAACCGCAGCAGCAGGACGACGGACTCCTCTTTATAGGAGACGCATACGGCGTTTCCCCTGGGCCCCAGGGTGCTGATGCGCGTCTGCCCCCGTCCCTGCAGCTCAAGGCGGAGGGGATAGCCGTCCAGGTCGACGGCAAGGCTACCGTCGGCGTTCTCCGTCACGTCGAAGTCCGTCTCGCGGAGGAGAGACAGCAGCCGCACCCTGTCCACGGATTTCACATAGTCCAGGTTCAGCTCGGCCCTGACCACCCAGTGGTCCGCCAGGTAGAAGAAGAGCTCGTCACGCATAAACTCCCTGCTAACATCCATGCGGTATTCCGCCATTCTGCGCAGGGTGCGTTCATCGGCCACCAGGTCGATGATGGATTGCCACTCCGGTGGCGCCAGTTGTTCCATTCTCAAAGACATGTTCATCGTTCGTCATCGTATACATTAACATATACACGTCTCACATGAAAAACTTTCATCGTAGGTTGAGTGAAAGAAAAGAGGAGGATGGCGGTAGGTATAAATGTAAGCGACAACAAACCTACACGATATGGCAAACATCACAGTCAACACGACCGAGCTCATGGAGCTGCTCGAAGTCACGCCGGCGGACCAGAACCTAATGCTGGTAGGCCGCCACGGTATCGGCAAGTCCGAGATCCTCACCCATTACTATAACGCGCTAGGCATGCGCGTGGTACCGCTGTTTCTGGGCCAGATGTCCGACCCGGGCGACCTGATCGGCATCCCGAACCGCAACGACGCCACCGGCAAGACGGAGTTCATGCCGCCGTACTGGTTCCCGCTGGACGGCAAGCCCATCGTCCTGTTCCTCGACGAGCTGAACCGCGCCCGCCCGGAAATCCTGCAGACCATCATGGACCTGGCGCTGAACCGCACGCTCGCGGGACGAAGCCTGCCGGATGGCAGCCGCATCATCAGTGCTGTGAACGAGGGCGGCCAGTACCAGCTCACGGACCTTGACCCGGCGCTCATCTCGCGCTTCAACATCGTGAACTTCCGCCCCACGGTGCAGGAGTGGCTGCTGTGGGCGAAAAAGGCCGGCGTAGACAACCGCGTCATCGAGTTCATCCAAGAGAACGGCATCTGGCTGGACAAGGACCCCGATGCCCGCGAGGACGCCGACACGGGCCTGGACAAGAACCCGGACCGCCGTGGCTGGAAGCGCGTGTCGGACATTATCAACGGACGGCCGGAACTGGGCGGCGTGATGACCAAGGCCATCTCGTCCGTTGTGGGCGCGAAGGCAGCCAGCGCTTTCCTCTCCAACGTCGCCGCTCGCAAGATTGTCTCCGGACGGGACGTCCTGATGAACTTCTCCAAGGTGCGCTCCCGCCTCGACGAGTATGAGCTGCACCAGCTCTCCGTCGTCAACGACGGCGTGTACCGCTTCCTCGAGGTGGAGAAGGTGCCGGAGAAGGACCTGGAGACGGTGAAGAAGAACGCCGAAGCATACTTCGACTATCTGTCTCACGACAAAAAGGAGGCGGCGGCGCACTTCGCCTCGCTGTATGTGTCGAGCACGTATCCGAATGCCGTGTCGTTCCTGGCGCAGAAGTGCCAGCTGCTGACCATGTCGATGGTCATCTACGTCAAGAGCATCAAAGCGGCATGAAAGACAGGATAACAGCGATACTGGAACGTTGGTTCCTCGACGAACCGCCCCTCTTTCAGGTGGTGTGCGCGCACGAACTGGTGCCCAACGCCCAGATGGCGTGCCCCGTGCGCTGCGGCCGCCGCCGCATCGAATACAACCCCGACTTCCTCGACCAGATGACGGACCGCGGACTTGAGGAAGCGCTGCGGACGGAAGCCGTACGCATCCTCCTGAAGCACCCTTACGAGCGCAAGCCCGAAGGGTGCAGCCAGGAGGCCATGGCCATCGGCTCAAACCTCGTTGTGGGCGACAACTACTGCTACTCGGCCCTGCGCATCGAGAAGCCCGCGGACTTCGGTCTGCCGGGTGGGAAGGCGTACGAGTGGTACTCCCGCGAGATTCAGCAGCGTCTCCAGCAGGAGGGCGGAGGGTCCGGGGAGGGGGAGCCCTCACAGGAGAAGGAGCAGGCTCAGGAGCAAAGAAAGGCCCGCTCCCGCGACCTCTCGGAGCTGTGGGAGGAGGACGATCTGACGGTGTCGCTCGTCAACGGCATCATCGAGGGCGTCAAAGAATGGGGCTCACTGGAGGGGAGCCTGGCAGAGATGCTCAAGGCATCCACGCGGGCGAAGATCGATTGGCGCAAGGTAATGTCGGGCTTCCGGGCAAGCATCCTTTCCTCGAAGCGCAAACTCACGCGCATGCGTCCCAACCGCCGCACCGGATTCCTGAACATGGGTTCCATGCGCCGCTTCGACACGCGCCTGCTGGTGGCCGTCGACGTGAGCGGCTCCATCAGCAGCGAGAGCCTGAGATACTTCTACGGCGTGGTCAACAGCGCGTTCCGCTACGGCTTCGAGGCGGTGGACGTCATCCAGTTCGACTGCGGCGTGCGGGCCGTGCAGAGTTTGAAGAAGGTCGTCCGCGAGACCATCGCCTTGGGCCGCGGCGGCACGAGCTTCCAAGAGCCCATCGACTATGCCGTGGAGAACGGCTACGACGGCCTGGTCATCCTGACCGACGGATATGCTCCGCAGCCGGATATCCCGCCGCACATGCGAAGCAAGATCATCTGGGTGTGCGAAGACCAGAAGTGCTATGAGCAACACCACAAGTGGATGGAGCAGTCGGGGAGAGTATGTACCATGGAACTAGCGTAAGAAAAAGGAGAAGACGATGAAACTACGAGAAATGGGCGAGGAGGCGATCCTCATGGAGGCACTCCGCGCCGTGCCGGACTACCGCGAGAAGATCCGCGAAACCGGGAAGTTTATTCTGGAGGACTGCGTTCGTGATGCGATGAAGCGGATCGAATACCTGTTCCGCGCCGACCGGGGCCTGCGGTCATACGACCCACTGGGGCCGCAGAACCGCGGCAAGCTGGAGACGCTGCTGGCGTACTTCCGGCCAAAGGTTATAGATGCCATACGACCTGTTCAGCAACGTTACATGCAGAACCGCATGGTGTCGGAGATCAATGCCACGGCCGCCAAGGGCCTCCTCCAGTCGGTGTTCGCCGAGAGGGGCCTGCCGGCCGAGGTCGAAGGGCAACGCTACCGCGCGAAGGTGGAGGTCAGGCTGGCACCGTCGCTTCGGGTTAAGTTCTATGTCCGCTACCGCGACCTGAACGAAAAGGAGGGCGTCGCCGAAGATGTCGTGCAGGCCGTTCTGGACCTGAAGGACGCCGTCACGCGGCTGGGCAGCGGCGTCATGATGAGCAGGAGGTAAAAGGGTTCAACACCAATACAAGGTGGGCGCTGCGGGTTACAGCTGGCCCTTGAGTGCGAGTTTAGTTTGGTCCTCGATTTTCATGACCATCAGATTCCGCTCATGTTCTATCCGCCGATCACGTATCTTCTGGTCGATATCATCGATAAGGTCTTTTATTAAGGCGATGCTCTTGTCGAACAGATGGACGAACGCGGCAAAGTTGTCGGGCTGCATGGCAATGATGGGGCCATAGTCATATAGTCTGCCCGAATATCCGGTCCGTGCCTTATATCCCTTCCATTCATCATTTTTCGAGAGCACATAGCTCATGTTCGGGAACGCGACAACGAAATGCCCGTTCTCGAGCTTTATGTCTTTCCGTGAGACTCCGCTGCGGATAAGGGCTAGCACGGCTGCTTCCATCATGCCATTCTGGGGACAGAAATGGTCTTCGGAAAAGGCTTCGACCGCATCATCCCAGCTGTCGTAAACAAGATCATAAAAGATTTTGTCCCGGTCGAGGGAGTGCCTATAGGAATGCGCCCTCTGGACGAGCCCTGCCCGTTTTCTAATGACTCCTTCGAGTGTCTGTTTCGGGTCAACGATTGGGTTTTGTAGATTCATGGAATCTTTGTCGCTCTCTTTGCTATATGGATTGTTGGTAGGGATTATCAGATACGGGACAGTTTGTCCACGTTCAAGCGCACGTGTCCTCCGGCACTGACCTTGTCGGCGGCCCACACAAGGCGGCCAAGATGGCTCGAACGAACTTCCGGTGCACGGAAATGCATGTGGCACTTGATAGCACCTGTCTCGTCTGCCGTCAGGCGAAGTCCGCAGACATCGCTGAGGATGCCGACGGAGCGGCGTCCGTGCCCATGGAAGCCCATGGCGTCGCGGTGATGGGAAGTACATACGTCATGCAGCAGCGTCCCCAGGATGACGCTGTCGCGGGACAGCCCACGGCGGTGGGAGAGCGCAAACTGGCACGCCTCAAGGGAGTGCCGCGCCAGGCCGCCCGCCACGCGGTGGTGGGAGTGGCAGCGGGCTCTGAAGAAGTCGCTCTTGCAAAGATAGTCTATGACCGCGTCGATGCCCTCGCGGTTCGTGCTGCGCAGCAAGCGCAGGGTCTCCTGTCTGATTTGTTCGTCCGTCATGATTTCTGTGATTTCTCGCTTATTTATACGTAAGGAGATCGAAAATCTTTCACGGACGCACATCCTACTCATCCAAATAATGGTGTCTCTTGAGAATTTCTTAAGAACCTACTATTTCTTCAGCTTGCAGATATCGCGGGCGAGCCAGTCCATAGTTTTGGGGAAACGGTCGGTTTCCACGAAGTCCGTATCACCCTTCACGCCGTCTACTTCCAGCTCGAGGGCGGTTTCACCGGTTTCGGCGTCAATGATGCTCAGCGTGCCGAAGACCCGGATGAAGCAGCTGCCCCACATGCCGGGGCCCTGTTTGCGCTCGAATTCCTTTACCTTGAAGACAAGTCTATATGGAGCATCCCCCTCGTTCACGAGTTTGAGCCCTTTGGAATTATCGTTGAAAGAGTTGTAGAAGGCTTCGTCCATGAGCTTGACACGGGTATCATATTCTTCTCCGCACCAGTCCTTGAAATTTCCTTCTTTTTCGAAGACCGCATCAGAAAGGTCGATCGTCCATGTGGCAGTCGCATCTTCCTTGAGAACAGAGAGATCCCCTTTGGTCACTTTGAGGGGTTTGGCCGCGAAAGCAGAAATCGCCGTCAACAGCAATACGGTGGTGGTAAGTGCAATTCGTTTCATGATGGTATGATAATTTGAGTCCTTATATCGTGCAGTCTGTTGTTACAAAGTTATTTTTTTCTATTCACATATACAACCGTTTCGCAAAAGGCGATGGATTTTAGATAAACTTTTGCTAAATTTGAAAATAAAGAAAGATTTTCCTCGAATATGCGTATATATGAGAGAAAACCGGCAATGAAACATAACAAAGCATGAAAATCATTCATACGGCAGACCTTCATCTGGGGCAGATCATCTACCAGTGCTACGACAGGGTAGACGAGCATGCGCACTTCTTCGCACAGCTGGAAAAGTGGTGCGCAGCGGAGCGCCCCGACGCCCTTGTCGTCAGCGGCGACATCTTCGACATCCAGCAGCCGAGCGCAGCCGCCCGGCAGTTCTTCAACGAGCGGTTCGTGTCGTTGGCCCGTAAGAATCCGGCCATGACGATCGTCATCACAGCAGGCAACCACGACTCGGCTGCACGCATCCAGGCGGACCGCTCCGTCTGGGAGCTGGCCAACGTCCGCCTCGTGGGCGTAGCCCCGTCTGCGGATGCCGGAAAAGGCGATGACAGGTGGCAGGACAACTATATCGTGCGCCTGGACGCAGGATACATCGTGGCCCTGCCGTACATGGTGGGGGACCGCAGAACCCAGGTCCAGGCGCTGCTCGACCGGGTAGCCGCAGAGAACACCGAAGGCAAGCCGGTCGTGCTGACCGCGCACCTGGCCGTCACGGGATCGGACGTGACAGGGCACGGCGAAATCGGGACGATCCGCACGCAGGATGTCTCCGTCCTCGGAACGGGCTATGACTATCTGGCCCTGGGCCATATCCACAAGCCGCAGACCCTCGGGCATCCCGAGGACGACTTGAAAAAGGAAGCCGTGACATACCCTTCGGGCGTTGCCCGCTACAGCGGAAGCGCCCTCCATGTGAGCTGCGACGAGGACTATCCCCATACAGTAAGCGTCGCGGAGATGACCAGGCATGGCGGAGACGTGACCATCCGCCAACTGCGCATTATCGAGCTGAGGCATTTCTATGTCCTTCCTGAAAAGGGCGCGTATGGTTCTGCGGAGGAGGCCGTTGCAGGGATAAAGGCATTCTGTAATTCCGATAAATGCGGCTACTTTTTTCTTTGCGTCGATTATCAGGCAGCTTTGCCGTCAAACTTCAATCAGCTTGTCTACGAGACTATCACCGGGCATGAGGAGAAAGCGCGGTATAATCCGAAGATCAAATGGGTAGGGGCGCCTGATGAGCCGGTCAGAGAGGGGGGTAAGCCCGGGTTTGCCGTAGCGGAGCTGCAGCAGATGCAGGATACCGTGGAATTCATTAAAAAAACGCTCGACCAGTATCCAAACCTGGATCTCGATATGGTCCGGGCAGCTTTCGAGGAGGTAAAGGAGGAAATGCACCGTATGGAGGAGGACAAGGCATGAAAATAAAGAAACTGAAAATCCGGAACATCGCCTCGATTGAGGCGGCGGATATCGATTTTGAAAAGGACCTGATGGATGCAGGGACAGGTCTTCCTGCATCGATGTTCCTGATTTCCGGAGATACGGGAACCGGAAAGTCGGTGATTCTTGACTGTATCTCCATGGCGCTGTATGGCACGACGCCCCGCATTGCCGCTATCCTGGGGAAAAATGACAACAAATACAGGAATGCCGAGGGACAGCAAGTTAAAATCAATGCCATCGAACAATATACACGCCTGGGTATTACCGAAAAAGATGAATGCTACAGCGAGCTTGTTTTTGAGGGCAATGACGGCTTGGAATACACGTCGAAATTCAAGTTGGGCGTCCTGCGCGGGAATACCGACAAAAACACGGGGGAACGCTACCTGAAATACAGAACGCCCGAAATGAGCGTAAGCGTAGGCAGTCAAAGCTATTTCAGGGGAGAAGCCCACAAAAAGATAGAAGAAGCCGTAGGCCTGACGTTTGAACAGTTCGGGCGCATGGCCATGCTGGCCCAGGGACAGTTTGCCGCTTTCCTGACCGGCGACAAAAAGGAACGCGAACTCATCCTTGAGCAGCTGACGAACACCGAACATTTCTCGCGCTACGGCGAAGCCATCAAGCGCCTTTTCAACAAGGCCAGGTCTGCAAAAGATGAAGCACAAACCGTCTATGACACGGAGAAGGGACATACCCTTCCTCAGGAAGAGTTGGATGCACTGAAGCAGCAACTAGAAGAAGCAGAGAAGAACAGGAACGAGAATGACGGGAAAATCAGCGAAAACGGCCGCCGCCTCGACGAGATGAAGAAATACGAGACGGCCGTCGCCACTCTCCGGACGGAATCGGAAAAGAAAAAAAATCTTGAGCAAGCCGTCAAGAGCGATGAATACAGCAAGGCCAAGAAACTGGCCGCGGACTGGGAGAGCACCGTAACCGAGCGGCAGCGGCTGCAGGACCTCCGTGACGCCGGGAAAAACCTGGACGCGGCGAAGACCAAAGAACAAGACCTTGCGAAAACATTCCATACATTGGATGCGGACCTGGCTTTCCGGAGGCAGCAGGCTGACGACCGCGAGGCGGCGCTGAAGGACAAGCAGTCCTGGCTCGAAGCCCGAAAGGACCGGGACGCCATGTATGGCCATGCCGGAGAGACGCTGCTGAAGATGAACAACTATGAGCGTGTTCTTGCCGAGATGGCCGGCCTGACCGAAAAGCAGAAAATAGAGGACGGGAAGACGCAGGGGCTGGTCGACGCTGCTGCGGAGAAGAACCGGCTCGTTCAGGAGGCAAAAAAGGCCGTCGACGACAAGCAGGGCGAGATCGACGCGTTGATCAGGCAGCGGGATGCCCTTGATCTCGAGAACACCAATAAAGAGCTGGAAAAGATCAGGAACGAGATGACGGCCCTAAACCTGCTGATCAACGAAATAGCGGCCTGCACCGACGCGGAAAAGGCTTGCGGCGACCTTCGGAATGAAATTACGGAGGACGAGAAGAAACGCAAAGCGTTGGATGAAAAGCTGCAAAATGCGGGCACCGCCTATGAGACCGCCAAAACGGCCCGTGACATCGCCCGGAACTGCTATACCACGATGAGCAGCAGCTTGGAAGACACACTGGTCAATCTCCGGCAGCAACTCGTCGAGGAGAACGAGACCATATGCCCTTTGTGCGGACAGAAGATCGAGAAGATCACCGACGACTTCAAGGGACGCCTCACTGAACTAGGCCAGTTACGGAAAGAAGCCGATGACCGGTTCACTAAAGCCAAGGAAGAATATGAGGTGGCGTTAGGTGTGCAGAAACAATTCTCCGGCGCGCTTGACAGGAAGAAAGAGGACCTGCAGAGGAAGGAAGAGGCGCTGAAGCGTCAGAAGGATAACATTTCCAGGAAAGCACGCGAAGTCGGCTTGGAGACGGGTGATGGACTGGAGAAACGGATCCAGGCACGGCAGACGGAACTCTCGGTGACGGAAGCCGGACTGAAAGCCACGCAGCAGAAGGCGGAAGACCTTCAAAAGCGAATCAGTGCGCATATCAAAGAAAAGACGCCGCTGCAGGAAGCATACGAAAGCGCGCGTCAGGAGGTCTCCGCGGCAGAACAGGCCGTGAAGGACAATGCCATGGCCATCTCCAACCTTAAGAAAACCTTCGACGAGAAAGCAACGAGCAAGACAAACCTCTTCGCGGAAATTTCCGAGGCTGTTTCCAGGTTCTATCCGGAATGGGCAGATGCGCTGCCAGCGACAAAAGAGCAGTTGAAAACAGACGCCGATGCGTACGGAAAGTGCAAAGAGTCTGCCCGGACGGAAGCGACGGAACTTGGGAAGCTGCGGGACAAACTCCAGGTCATGGGAGAATTCAGGGATGGCATCGCGAAATCCTATGCTGATTGGGCAGCAGACGTTCTGCCTGTTGAATACCAGTGCCGGGACATCGTCGCCGAATGGCGTGAACTCTATCGTTCGGCAGAAACCCACAAAACCGAAGTGGCAGGATATACAAAGACGATCTCGGAATGTGAGAAAGTCCTGATGCAGTGGTATGAGCATACGTGCCGAGATGAAAAAGCCCTGGATGCCATTGCCGGTTCGGCCAAAGACATCGAGGCCGCCCGCAGACTTGTCAAGAATACAGACGAGGAATTGAAGTCGGCTGCAGATGCCGTTACCCTGGCCTCCGGGCAGCGTGACGATGCGATGCGCGCGCTGGGCGCTGAATCCGTGGAAACCCTCCCCGCCAGGGCCGACCTGGAAAAGGAGAAAGAGGATCTCGCTTTGAAAAACAATGATCTGGTCGGCCTCATTGCCGACATCAGCGGGAAACTGTCGAAGAATACGGAGAATGTCCAGCTGCTGGAGAAACAGGCGGAAGAATTGAAACGGACAACCGCGGTCTTCGAGAAATGGAATCTCCTGAACGGTTATTTCGGAGGAACACGCTTCCGGACGCTCGTGCAGACCTATATCCTTCGCCCGCTGCTGAACAATGCGAACCTCTACCTCAAACGCATCACCGACCGCTACAAACTTACGTGCAGCGAGGAAAACGAGCAGCTGTCAATCCTGGTCCTGGACCGCTACAACAAGGACCAGATCCGGAGCGTGGCCGTTCTATCGGGCGGTGAGCGTTTCATGATTTCGCTGGCACTGTCGCTGGCGCTCTCATCGCTGAACCGGGCTGACATGAACGTCAACATCCTGTTTATCGACGAAGGCTTCGGCACGCTCGATGCCAATACCCTGGAGTCGGTCATGGGAACGCTGGAAAAACTACAGGAGATAGCCGGCGAGAGCAACCGCCGTGTGGGCATCATCTCTCACCGCGAGGAACTCGAAGGCCGGGTTCCCACCCAGATCAAGGTGGTGAAGAAAGGCGAGGGAAAAAGCCAGGTGGAGATTATTCACCAATAACGTCGTCGCTCAGCGGCGGCGTGACCGGAGGGAGCAGGTGGCTGTCGGGTTTCTTGATGCCGTGGTTGATGGCTCGCCAGGCGGCGCCGACGATGCTCTGCTGGCTGTCGACCAGGCGTCGGGAATTCTCTTTATAATCGGCGAGCAAGGTTTCGAGCGAGTGCTCGATCCGCGCATTTTCATCGCAGAAGAGGGCGACGCGCTCCACCATCTGCTGTGCCGACTTGACAATCTCCGCAATGTTTTCCATCTGTTCCTTCTGGATCCAGGCGGTGCGGATGAGGCGGAGGAAAGGCATCAAGGTCTCTTCGGTGGTGATGAGAATGTTTTTCTTGAAGGCCTCGGCGAAGATCTCCGGATCTTCCTGCTTGGCCAGCTGGTAGGCCCCGTAGTTCGGAATGAACATGATGACGTAGTCCAGTGTCTTCCTGCCGATGACGTACTTCTGGTACTCCTTGCTCGTCAGCTCTTCGATATGCTTGTTGACGGATTCCAGGTTCCGGCGGGACGCTTCAGCACGCTGCTCGTCGGTCTCCGCATCAAAGTAGTCGGAGAGCGCACTGAGCGAAACCTTGGCATCCAGGAGGATATCTGTATCGTCCGGGAAATGCAGGGAGAAATCCGGGCGCATGCGCTTGCCTGAATCCTCGTTGCGGATGATATTGCCCTTCTTGTCCTTGAGATAGAATTCGGCGTCATAATCATGTCCCTCGCGCAGCCCCTCTGCCTTGAGGATGTTCTCAAGGATGGTCTCTCCGAAGATACCCTGCATCTTGTTTTTGCCCTTGAGGGCGCTGGCCAGCGATTCGGCCTTGTTGCCGATCGTTTCGGTCTGCTCCTTGAGATGCTTGACCGTCTCAGCGAACTGCGTCTTGATGGAGGAACTCTCCTCGGTATGCGCCTTTTTCTGTGCCTCGAAGGCGTCCTTCATGTCCTTGATGTTCTGGTTCAGGCCGCCCGTGATGGCCTTCATCGTCTCGGCCGCCTCTTTCTTGAGTGCCTCTTCGCGGGCCTTGAGAATCTTCTCGTTTTCCAGCGCCAGGGCGGTCTTGGCCGCCTCGATAGCCTTCTCCTGCGATGCCTTGATGGCAACGAGGGCCCTTTCATACTGCTCTTTCTCGCCGGCCCGGAGTGCCTCCTCCGTCTTGACCTGTGACGCCAGCCGGATCAGCTCCTCCTCTTTGTGCGAGAGCTCCCGGTTGAACTTTGCCCGTTTATTATTGGCACTGACAATCCAAGATATGATCAAAGCGACAATGACTACCGCCGCTGCAATGACGATGATGAAGGACGTGTTCATGGTTTGTTCCCTATCTCTGCCTAAGATAAGAATGAATTCGTGTTTGATATACCCGCCGGTATTCTTCCTTGAGGGAAACGCTGAGAAATGAATGGTCGATGAGCCGGTCGGTCTCTTCATAGTCGGCGCAGAAACGTTCCAGCTCCTTCTTTGCAATCGTTTCGTTCAAGCCGATGCGCCTTCCGAATTCCAGAAAGTCCGAACCAGTAATGCCCAATTCGCTGTTCCAGTCGGGATAGAGCCCTTTCCGCAGGGCGAAGATCCGATCGTTGGGAATATGCAGCGAGGTGTTGATCAGGTCATAGGCAGGAGCCAGCCGGAAATCTCCGCGCGTCGTTTCAAGGACCGAAAAATTCTTGACATGGGCATCACCGTTGGCGAAAACGAAATTGAACAGGACGATATCGAAATACCTGACTAATTCGACAGGCCAGGCGGGCACATACTTTCGGATGATACCGGCCAGATCCACATAATCCAGCGTGTCGTACTTGAAGTTGTCGCCATGCGTCTGTTTTGAAATTCCGGCAAGAGAAGCCAGGTCTTCCTGCTGCAGCTTGCTGCCATCGTTCCGGACGTCAAACCGCTTCGTGACATAAACCGGTTCTCCGTTCCGGGTGAAACACACGGCATTCTCTGCCGTCTGGATGCCATATACCTGCGCGGCTATCTGCATGGTCAGGTTTTCGTTGGCCGGGCTGTACTCCCGATTTTCGAAGCCAGTCAGGATCGGTTTGAGGATATAGGTACCCTTCTCTTTCTCGTCCGTCAGACGGAACACCCCGCCATCGATGATGGCAGCGTACTTTTCCTGCGCGCCGGAAAGGGACAGGTGCCCTTTGTTCTCCGTAAAGCCATCGCCCGAAGAAAGAGATTCATAGGGAAGGATGTGCGATACGATTCTGCCGCCCAGAAAATGTTTCCGGGCGTAGGGGGAGAATGTCTTGAATCCCTCCTTCAAGGTGCTGGGACAAACTTGTATGTCAATCATTGTCGCTTCGTTTTACGGTGATTGCACCGGGAGTGTCTATGTAGGCCGTGGAGAGCAGGATACCGAAATCATCATCGATGTCGACATGATGCAGTTTCGCCTGTACCGCCCGGTTCGATCCTTCCGATAGCATATTGGCGAAGAACGGGAAAAGGAATTTCGAAAAATAGGTCCGCTGCTTTTTCGGCAAGGTAAGGCTGATAGCAGGTCGGGCCGGATTGTCAAAGTAATCGGAGTCATAAACAAAAGTATAACCTTCCCCGGCAGTTTCGGAGATCGTTCCGGCCAGGATGCCGTTCCAATATACGTTTCCCTTTCTCATATCTCAATAACAGTTGCCGTCAGTTGCATTCCGAGGGTCCGAAGCACTTTTTCCAGCACCTTGACAGTGGGATTTCCCTCGCCCCGTTCAATTTGCGTGAGCGTGTTTACGCTGATTTCGGCGAGTTCCGCCAGTCTGGCTTGCGATAGGCCGAATTCTTTTCTCCGTGCCTTTATGATGTCTCCTACCGTGTCCATAAAACCCCAATATGTTGTGATTTCTGCGTAAAATTAGGAATATTTTTTTGAATAACGCACAAAAATCACAATATGTTGGGGATTTGAATCATTGGCTATGCGCATTCGCGCAGCTCCCGATAGGAGAGACCATAGATGTTCTGAAACTGGTTCGCCAGGAAGTGGCGCGTCTCATAGCGCCCCCGGTTCGTGAACCGGCTTTTCGTCCGAGCGCTTTTCCAGTAGTCCTGGGCTACTCGCTTTTCGAGAATCCGTCTGACCTTTTTACATGTTGAATTGTCAGAGATATAAATATCGCCGAGACGCCGGCCATGCTTGAAGTTCATGCGCTGCGAGGCGTAGGCGTCCGTCCGATTTTTGATGTGTTTCTGCTCGCTGAGCCAAGGGGTGGAGAATTGTTTCATGGGCTGGTGGGTTTGTTTCTATGGGTATTTACTGCTGGAGAGGGGATTTCTTTCAGTAGGTGTTGATTTGGTGGAGAAAAAAAGTTAAATTTGTAGAAATTAACTCAAACTTTAGCTATGGCTTCTTTATCAGAACAATCCTTTTTCAAGGATCAGTTCACTAATGAACTTCTCCGTACTCATCGCTCTGGAATAGAGCAATTTATTAATGAATTAGATAATACGGATTTCTATACCAGTAAGTGCGTCGGACACGACCGCTATGAAGGGGGAACTGCCAGTCATTCCCTATGGGTATTGTATGTGGCCAGAGATATTTTATCGAAAAAAGCCTCTGACTATCCCGGTGTTTCTGATATCAATCTGGTAATTGTTTGCCTTTTGCATGATTTGGGCGATATTCACAGAGGTGTTCATCATAGAGGCCACGGTAGAAAGGCCGCAATGTTTTTGAAAGACGCTAAGAAGAAGTTTGGTTTAGAGATTACAGATGAAGAGTTGGCCGCTATCAGGTTTCATCGAGGACACAGAATTGTGGATGACTTTGACCAACAGTTAGATCAGTTCGGAAACACACCTTTGATTCGTATTTTAAAGAAAGCAGACCATATCGCTGCCGGCGTTATGAACGACATCCCTTTCGGTGTGAAGCCAGTCGATACACCGCTCACTAGCAAGGAGATTTTTCAGCATACGGCTATCTTTAACCCTGCGGTAAAGCATTGGTATATCGATACCCATTCATCTCCACTAAATGAATACCCTACGAAAAAGGGGAACGTGAATCCTGCATTGTTGTCCCAACGGATGATGGTTGAACAATTTTATGGAATAAATTTGTTCCATTTCTGCGCTTACGATTTATTGATCTGCAAGAATAATAATGGTCAACTTGCTGTTTTTACAGTGGTAAGTGCTTCGATGGGTTATGGGGATCTTTATCGAACTGATCGCAAGGGATTTGGATATAAGAAGGTAATTACCTATTTCAATAGATTCTCGCCCAGCGCTCGCGCTCATTTTGTTGTAACGGAAAGCGTTCGTGGTCATTGGTCAGTAGTGGAGTTAACAAACCCGGAAGTAACGGACAGGTCATATAACGAGTTTATTGAAAGGAAGTTGGTCGTTCGGGGATGTAAGTCAGAGAGTGAGGCTTTGGAGGCATTTCGCAAGAGTCATCACGGGATTGATTTGAGGAACATGGAATATTATGAAAAAATCGAGGTTAGTAATTCAAATGTTAAATAAATAGTTGCAATGAAGGACAATAAGGAAAAATTCGCAAGTTGGATAATCGAAGATGCAATCGCGAAAATGAAGAAAGGAGAGATGACCGCTGATAATGCATTTTGTGCGGTTAAATTTGCTGCGGGGACGGAGAGTCCTGAGTCCCAATATTACCTTGCTCATTTCTATTTGGAGGGAGTTGGATGTGAAAAAGATGAAGATAAAGGGGTCGAATTACTTAGAATTAGTGCTGAGGGCTCTTGGGCTGCGGCTCAAGGAGAGTTGGGACGGCGATATCTTAAGGGAGAAGGAGTTGAACAAAACAACGAGGAGGCAGTGAAGTGGCTGCGTTTAGCAGCAGAACAAGGTGATTCAAATGCAGCGAATCATCTTGTGGACTGCTATGTACACGGCTGGGGAGTTGAGCCAGATCAGTCTGAGGTTCTAAAGTGGCTCGGAGTCGTGGCGGCCGCTAAAGGAAGAAATGAAGCGACTAAATTTATTGAAGATGAATTATTTGCTGACGAGGATGTGGAGATTATATGATTTTAGATGAAAGAATATGAGCCGTTAATTGTAGAGATTAATGATAGACAGTCAAACTTGCCTAATCGAGTTAGTCGAAAATACTACGCGTAATTACTTGTCCCTATGGAGAAAAATCCTATACTGAACAACCCCTACGAGGAGCCGCGTTACCATTATGACGCCTTCTCCAACGGGAATCTTGACTATAGCAAAGTGCTGGAAGGACGGCGGCCCTACACCTCCAACCTATCCGTGACTCCTTCAGGCCAGCAGAATCCTGAGATATTCGGTGCTTCCGACCTGGATGATGGTTCAGATCCTAATGCATGGTTCATTAACCACATCCGTGAAGTTGTCGGAGAATGGCGCAGCAAATCTTACGTGGGTGCCACCCGTGTTACCAGGGAGTTGCTGAACTACTGGTTCAACAATCCGGAACGTGCATTCCGTCACCGTCTGTTCTTCTGCCAGAGGGAAGCTGTGGAAACCGCTGTCTATCTCAATGAGATTGCAGACCGGGACCCGAATATTGGCCGCATCATTCTTAACGAACTGGAAGAGCGCCGCTGCTCGGTCTCTCCGGACTACGATTACGTCCTGCCCAGAACTGCCTTCAAGATGGCTACCGGTACCGGTAAAACCGTCGTGATGGCGATGTTCATTTTATACAACTACCTCAACAAGAAAGAATATCCCACCGATACCCGCTTTGCCGACCACTTTTTGTTGGTAGCACCTAGCATTACCATCCGTGACCGCTTGGGCGTTCTCTACATCGATGACACCAACAAATGGATTACCGATAAGGGAGACTACTATCACGTCCGTCAATTGATACCTCCGGTGTACGAACACCAGTTGGGCGGCTTGAATTCCGTTATCACAATTACCAACTACCACCAGTTCGAGCCCAAGGTATTCTCCGGAAAGAAAGCTAGTCCGCTGGATGGCAAGATGGTTTACAAGGATGGGGAAATGGTCAAGCAGACCGACAAGGAGGAAATCTCCACGGTTCTTTCCCGTGTCGTTGGCCGCAACATGAAGGGCAAACGCATCCTGGTTATCAATGATGAGGCCCACCACTGCTATCTGCCCAAAGCAACATCCGGCAAGACTGCGAACGATGATGAGACCATTGAAGGGAAGGAGGCGAACGAGAAGGCTATGGTCTGGTACGAAGGCCTGCGCCAGATGAAGCTGAACGGCTATAGGATTCAGCACGTTTACGATTTGTCCGCCACGCCATACTATCTGAAAGGTTCCGGCTATCCCGAGTACTCAATCTTCCCGTGGGTGGTCAGTGACTTTGGTCTGGTGGATGCTATCGAGAGCGGCCTGGTGAAGATTCCGTTCCTCCCCACCTTTGATGATACGCAGGATCTGGATGAACCCAAGCTCCGTAACATCTACGAGCATATCCGCAAGGAACTGCCGAAGAAAGGTGTCCGTGGTGCCCGTAGGGCTGCTAAGGAAGAAGCAGAACGTACCGGTGAGGCAGTGAAGCCCGTAGGCGAACAGGCACCCAATCTGCCTACGCTTTTGAACAGTGCGCTCTCGCAGTTTGTCAAGGATTACGAAGACTATGACAACGGTATGCGCCAGGCTGGTGAGGCTGGAGTAGATGTCTTCACCACGCCTCCAGTGTTCATCGTTGTCTGCAATAATACAACCGTTTCCAAGGAGGTTTACAAATACATTGCCGGTTACGAGAGTGTGGATGCCAACCGCAACACCATCTACGTGGAAGGCCATTTCCCTATATTCTCCAACTACCAGAACAACCTTCCGCTGAAGAAGCAGCCCACGCTCCTGATTGACACACCAGCAATAGATGAAGCAACCGCCACCATTGACGAGGACTTCAAGGCTGTATTTAAGGATGAGATAGAGCATTTTAAACGCGAGTACGCACAGATACACGGTGCTGTCGACGCAGACAAGCTTTCAGACGGAGCCATTCTCCGCGAGGTTGTGAATAGCGTTGGCAAGCCTGGCACCCTAGGTGCTCATATTCGCTGCGTGGTTTCCGTAGGTATGCTTACGGAAGGTTGGGATGCCAATACCGTCACGCACGTTTGTGGTGTTCGCGCATTTGGTTCCCAGCTCCTCTGCGAACAGGTTGCCGGACGTGCCCTGCGCCGCCGGAGTTACGAATTAGTGGCTTACGATGCCCAGACCGGTGAGGAACTGGACAACAAGGAACTCAAGCGCTTTCGCAACAAGAAGGACGCTGTGGTCTATAAGTTCCCGCCGGAGTATGCTCACATCATTGGGGTTCCGTTCAAGACCTTCAAGGGTGGTACGGCAGCGCCTCCACGTCCTCCTAAACCGCAGACCATTATCAAGGCCCTTCCGGAGAGGAAAGACTTCGAGATTCGCTTCCCGAACATCACTGGCTATCGCGTAGAAACCAAGGATGGTAAGATTGTCGCCAATTACACGGTTCTTCCCAAGTTCCGCCTCAATCTAACGGAAATCCCCACCAGGACCATAATGATGACGGCTGTCACCGATGAGCAAATCGAGATGGAGATGGACTACCGGGATGTACGTGATGCCCAGGTGGTTTACAAACTGACGAAGGAACTCATTTCCCGCAAGTATAACGATCCTAAGACGGGTCGCATGTTCCAGTTCTTTACACAGCTTAAGGACATCGTGACCGAGTGGTACGACACCCAGATTGAAATTATTGGCGGTGATGGATCGGAAGAACAGCGCCGTCTGATTCTCAATTGGGACATCAACAAGGTGGTGTCCAGCATCTATGAGGGTATCAGGATGGCTGGGACATCTTCGGAACGCATTTCCGCCATCCTCAACTACTATAACCCGGAGGGTACAACCGCTCACGTGCGCGGCGCTACTACCAAACCTGTATTTCCCACGGTCAAGAGCCATGTCAATTACGTTGTTGGGGACACGGTGAGTTGGGAGCAGATTGCTGCCAAGACGCTGGAGGAACTCCCGCAGGTCAAATACTATATCAAGAATCACTTCCTTGATTTCAAGATTCCATATTCCGACGGTGCATTAGAACACGACTATGTGCCGGACTTCATCGCAGTCTGTGAGACAAAGGATGGCGGTACGGTTAATCTCATTATTGAGATTTCCGGTTTCTCCAACGACCGTATCGGCAACAAGGATATCAAACGACACTACACGTTGGATTACTGGATTCCTGCTGCCAACAACCTGGAGAAGTATGGGAAGTGGGATTTCATCGAAATTGATGATATTGGCAACATTAAGGCTACATTAATCAGCAAAATCAAAGAATTATGAGCACCATAGACAAACCCGTAAACGCAATTGTCCATACCGGAGAAAAGAGGGCCACACTGCCCACTACTGAGCTGGCTGGAGAAGAGACCGAGGTTGTTGCCCACGGCCCTAAAGAAGCTGCCTACAGGACTTTTAAACACGATTTTGTTCGTGGTCGCGATCCGGAGTTGTATTGGCTCCGGAAGTACGATAACGATGATGAAGAGACTCAGGCCCCAGACCTCAAGGTAGACATCCGTAGCTTGTATGTGCATGAAGACATCAGGCCTGAAATGCTAATCAAAGGGCTTTATCGGATAAAAGAGGACAATAATTCCGGTATGATGTCCTTATTTGGCTCTGATATTCCCAATACAATTATTGAGGATGAGCTTGAAAGAGTAACGGAGTATTACCAGCACAATGCTGATTGGAAGAACCGCCTTATTCAAGGAGATAGTTTGCTGGTAATGAATTCACTATTAAAACGAGAGGGCATGGCCGGTAAGGTTCAGTGTGTCTACATTGATCCTCCTTACTGTATTAAGTACGGAAGTAACTGGCAAATGAAACTTAATAATCGCGATGTTAAGGATAACGATCAGAATGTTTCGGGTGAGCCTGAAATGATTAAGGCATTCCGTGACACTTGGGAATTGGGAATTCATTCATATCTAACATACCTGCGTGACCGCTTGGTATTATCACGTGACCTTCTTTCCCAGAGCGGATCTTGCTTTGTGCAAATATCAGACGATAATGTTCATCTGGTTCGTAATCTATTGGACGAGGTTTTCGGTAGTGAGAATTTTGTAAGCCAGATAATCTATACTAAGACCGGTGGTTTTGAGACTGATACCATCGGCAATGTCGCAGATTTTATTCTGTGGTATGCGAAGGACATTGACTCCATGAAGATGAGGAAACTCTACAAAGAAAAAGATTATCAAGAGGATGGCGCTTTGTATAACAAAATTGAGCTCCCGGATGGTCGTCGTATTCCTATCGGCCAGTGGGAGAGAGAAACAGGAGAAAAGTTCATCTATGAGAATAGACCTAAGGGTTCGCGTGTATTGAGAATAAGTAACCTCAGTTCTCAAGGTTCAGCGAGTGAACCACAGCCTTTTGAATTCGAGGGGAAAGTATATTATCCTTCACGCGGAAATCATTGGAAAGCCAATTATCCTGACGGTATGAATCGTCTTGTTGCTGCAAAACGAATTGTTGCAACCCCCAATAGCCTTCAGTATGTGAGATATTACGATGATTTCCCTTGTGTTGCTGTCAACAATTTGTGGAGAGATACAGGGACGGGTAGTTTTCTTGAAGACAAGCTTTACGTTGTTCAATCGGGAACAAAAGCGATACAACGTTGCATTTTGATGACTACAGACCCTGGTGATTTGGTTCTTGACCCGACTTGCGGTAGTGGCACGACGGCATTCGTCGCTGAACAATGGGGGCGCCGTTGGATAACTATGGATACAAGTCGTATTGCCTTAAATATTGCCAAGAAACGACTCACTACTGCAGTTTTCCCTTATTACGAGCTGTTTGGTGATGATATACGTCAAGGTTTTGTTTATAAGCGTATACCGCATATTACTCTAAAGTCGATAGCGAATAATGAACAAGCTGATGAGGAAGTTTTATATGATCAGCCGGAAGAGAATAAGAGGAAGATTCGTGTTAGTGGCCCGTTCACTGTAGAAACATTACAAAGTTTCAATGTGACAGACCCTGAGTCCATTAATCATAGTTTAGATGAAGCAGAGGAGAATCGTCTTTTCCAAGAACGTATTTTCAGCCATCTCCAGACGAGCGGTATTCGCAATGGCGACAAGACTCAACAAGCCATTTTCCATGGCGTTGAGGCCGTCTCTGATCCTTTCCTTAACGCGAAGGGTTACTATAACGATGCAGATGGCCGTGAACGATTGGTGTATTTCCACATCGGGCCTAAATTTGGTTCTGTCTCAAAGCGAGCAGTAAATGAAGCTGTTCGAACATTCCGCGATACTCGTCTGCAGGAGGGGGCATCCTGGTTAGTTCTTCTCGGCTTCTCCTTCCAGGACAGCATAGAAGATAAGGACTACAATTTGGGACAGTTCACGGTCTCTAAGGTTCGTATGCACGACGACTTGATGCAAGAGGGGTTACTCAAAAAAGACAAAGGCGCGGGCTCATTCATTACGATTGGCGAGCCTGATATCGCGCTGGTCATGGATGATCCTAACACCTGCCACGTGGAAATCCGCGGCCTTGACATATACGATCCCATCAAGGATGACGTCAAGTCTCGCAGCGTAGAGGATATTGCATACTGGGAAATTGACGATAATTATGATGGCCGTCAGTTCATTGTTAAGAGTATGCATTTCTGTGGAGGCGACAAAAAAGAATTCGACGCATGGAAAAAGGGCCTGAACTCTGTTGCAAAACTTTCTACCAAGAAAAAGGCCGAGCATTCGCTTCGTCTTGAGCTGGATGACGAAATATGGGACACACTCTACGATTTCCAGTCCGAATACCTTGACTATGTTCCCGGCCATAAGATTGCCGTACGGGTCATTTCCCAGTTTGGTGAAGAATCTACGAAGGTCCTAACGATGTGATGTATTAAAACTCTCTACTAACCAGAATAATATATGCACTATGAACATAATTACTTATAAAACAAAGGCTGAATGTCAAGCTGCCATAGATACTTTGCGTTCATTAGGAATAGAGCCTGAGGAATGGATGTTGAAACAGCTGGAAGAACTTAAAGCAGCAGAACAAAAAAATCAAATCGTTTCGTGGAGTGCTACGCCAATTTGGGATACACTTAAAAGCAATTATCCTTATGGCAAGATGCCTGATGAGAAGATTTGCTGTGTAGAAGATACTGTTAATTTACTTCTTGAAGAAGGACCCCGTGCTGAAGAGCCCGGCTTATTGCTTGGAAAAATCCAGTGTGGCAAAACGGATACATTTGAGGATATTATTGGTTTTTCTTTTGATCGAGGGATAGATATTGCGATTGTTTTTACCAAAGGAACAAAAGCTTTGGTGAATCAGACAATCATGCGTATGAAGCATGACTATCGCTTTTTTAAACCTTCGGATGATCTATCTCAACAAGCCACGATTCAAATCTTCGACATAATGAAAATTCGGTTGGGCCTTCAGCCAGCGCAAGTTGAGAGTAGCAAGACTGTGATTATTTGTAAAAAAAATGCGGCCAACCTCACTCATTTGATTGATCTGTTTTTAAACAAGTGTCCTTTTTTAAAGTCGAAAAAAGTTCTTATTGTCGACGATGAGGCTGATTTTGCTAGTCGCAATTATCGCACGGTCCGTCCAGCTTCCAATCCAGATGTTGATGGTAATCCTGTTGCACAAGACCGCGAACTTTCGATGGCAAGGATTAGTCAACAGATTGATGATTTTCGTAAGATTCCCGCTTTCTGTCGTTATTTGCAGGTTACTGCTACGCCGTACTGTCTCTATCTTCAACCCGATGGCGAATTGAACCTTAATGGTAATGTTGTTAAGCCTTTCAAGCCACGATTTACTACTTTAGTTCCTGTGCATGATAAGTATATCGGCGGAAAAGAATATTTTGAAAAATCACTTGATTCTGAATCCATGTACAGTCATCTCTTTCACGCTATTGATCAGAAATGTATTGACGTGATGGGACATGAAGATAAACGATATCTCAATAGCGCTGTGTCCTCTGGCAATATCTATGGGCTGACGTATGCCCTTGTTGCGTTCTTTATGTCAACGGCTGTCCGTAGGATACAGATGAGGAAAGAAAGAAATGAAAGTTACCGTTCTAGTGCTGTATTTCATGTGGAGATCAACAAGAAGAACCACGCATGGCAACAAAGAGTTATAAATCGTCTCTTAGATGATATTAAGGCTGCTATTATCGATGAGGACCAGTCTGACCAGCGCATTCTGTCAGCCATTGATAGCATTTATAACGATTTTGTGGAGTCAAACAATAAAGGTCGCAAACAAGGCCTTATTACCGTTGATCTTCCCTCTCGGAAAGATATTCTTGCCGAAATTAAGATCATCTTTAATCCCACTAATCGTAATTTCACAGTTAAATCGGTCAATTCAGATGCTGAAATGGCTGAGCTGTTGGATGAAGAAACGGGCGAACTAAAATTGGATACTGCAGCTAACATTTTTATTGGCGGCAATATTCTTGATCGTGGCGTCACTATTAAGAATATGCTTTGTTTCTTTTATGGCCGTGATCCTAGAGGATTCCAACAGGATACCGTTTTGCAGCATGCGCGTATGTATGGGGCCCGTTCTAAAGAAGACATGGCTGTTACACGTTTTCATACGACGCCGCGTATATACAGGATACTAGCACGCATGAATGAACTGGACAATCAGTTAAGGGAGTGGTTTATTGAAGGTAAGGATAAAGAAGAACCGAATGCTGTTTTCGTAGGCTACGATAGAGATATTAAACCTTGCTCTATACAAAAAATTAAGGCTTCGAATACACTTACCATTAAAAGACAAAAAATGTTGTACCCTATTGGTTTTTGGACGGGAAGTAAGACGGCTATCAATAAAACTATTGAACAGATAGATGCGCTTATTACCGGCGCTCCTGGCTATGCTGGAACCGAAGGGAAAGCTTTTTTTGAGATGGATAGGAATCTGGCATTTGATATTCTAAATAAGATAGAGTCGACATATGTCTACAATAGTAAGTTTTTCAATGAAGATCATAAAAATGATATCCGTGAGTTGATGTGTGGACTGCAGTACTGTCTAAGTCAATCAAAAGGGAAAGTAATTATACTTCACCGGACTGATCGCAACCTGAACCGTATACGAGGAAATGGAGGCTTCATGGATGCTCCTATGGATGGCCATACAGACTTAAGTCCTTCTCGTGAAGTGGCTATCGATCAGCCTGTTTTGGCGCTGCTCCGGCAAAATGGTAAAGTCTGCATTGACCCCAATACTGGTAAAAACATCGGTTGGAACAATGCTCCTTTTTACTGGCCTGTCTTACTGACCCAAGATAATCTTGCTCCTGTAATGTACGCCATTGACCAGGGAAGGAAAAGCAGTGAGGGTGCTTCTGATGGTTTTAATATTCTCGAAGGAATTAATCCAGAAGATGTTCTATCATTAACTTATCGAGGAGATTTGGAAGCAGCTTTTGGGCAAGAAGGAGAAGAGATCGACACCTTCGAAACGCGTGTTTTAAAAGAGACAACTGCGTCACGATTCATCCTACGTGACGCTCATAACAATTGGATGTTGAATCCTGCTGTACCATTTGACTACGATAATGATCATGGCCTCTATTCGCTTAATAATGGCCATTTTCCGTTCATAGTCCGTCCATATAAGTATATGTTGTTGCGCAATGGCCGTGATGCTAGCGCAGATATGATTCTCCTTCAACTCGATGATCCTGCTACTTGGCAGTATGAACCATTAATCGAATATGACGAGGAGGGTTCCCTTGTTGATCGTGACACAGGAGATGTCTTAGTTCGTGCGAGAGATGAGATAACGGATAAAGACTTACGAACCAGAGTTGTTGAAGATGATACAGTAGCTCAGTGGGAGATATGTTATCACATCATAAAGGTGATGAGGTTGTGTAAAGCTACTATTGCTTTGGAAGCCTTCATTAATGAAGATGTATAAGCATTTATTTATAACTTCCTTCCCCATCGAAATAATTCCACCACTCCAGCGTATAAGCATATAAGAACAACAAAACAAAACGATCATGGCGAACAAGAAATCTGACGTAAAAGCTAAGCGCGCGTATGTGGAAATTCTTAAGTCTAAGGGCTTTGATGCTGCAGTAATGGGCTCTCCGGCCGATATCAAGGCAACGCTCAACGGAGAAGCCTGGTATTTCGAAATCAAGATGACGAAAAGAGAGGATGTGTACTTCGGTGCAGCTACGCTGACGGAGTGGCGGCAGGCGTTGGCCGACCCAACTCATTTCCGTTTTGTGGTGGCAATCACCAATGAGGAGGAGTCGGAATTCCAATTTATTGAATACACTCCTGAAGAATTCATGAAGTATTCAACTATCCCGCCTTTCAAGGTGTATTTCAATATCAATCTGACGGGGAAGGAAAGGCGCAAACGCGAATCCCGGAAGTCATCCTCCAAGAAGATGACGGAAGACAATTTCGAAAAGATGAACCGCTGCTACGCGGAACTAAAAGAGTAACAATCCTCCCTAGAACTCCTGTCCCCATCCCTTAACCAGATTCATCTTCCAGTTATTTTCGTCTTCCTCGTCTTTCCGGACAAGGTAGGCCTGCAGGTGGTCATGGTTGGAATAGTAGATGAAGACCAGGAGCATTTTGGCGGTCCGCTGGATTTCAGCTGGCTCGAAGTCGCTGAATACCGAATGGCTTTCTGAGTTGAGGACGGAGCGGATGGCGAAAGCCTGGAGCTTTTCCGGGAGTCCGATCGGGAGGCATTTCAGTCGTCGGGGGTTGGTGAACAGTTCGGGCCAGCTGCATTTGTACATCTGCGATGCGAAACATTCGGCAAAGCTCCGGATGGTATTTCCTATTGTGTCGAAATCCTCAAATTCTTCCGGATCGTCAGCTTGCGCAAAATTAAAGATAGCCATCAGGTCGCTGTAGTACTCCATGTTGCCATGGATATTCGCGCATTTGCGTGTTTTGAGCTTATGGCCCTGTGAGAGCAGGAGGTAGTTCTCTGTCTGTTCCTTGTCACCGGAAAAGAACTGGAAACGATGTTCGCAAAGTGTGCGAAGGGAGGTCTGGTCGTGCGTAAAAATCAGTATCTTACTGTCGGCGTGACCATTCAAGATCTTCCTGCACTGAGTGGAAACGAGAGAGAGCACGCCGGCCTTGTTCTCCGTGTCAAAGCTGGAAACCGGATCGTCGATGACCAGCAGCGTCGGCTCGCCATAGTCGTAGCCCTTGTCTTTCTTTTCAAGAACGCAGGCAAAGAAATAGGCGAGGGCCAGGGCGTTCCGCTCGCCGGACGAGATGGAACGGGTAGGGATGTCCCGATATCCTTCGTCGGTCTTTAGCTGCAGCTTGTAACTGTCTTTGGATGCATTGGCCAGGCGCAGTTTCCTGTCGCCGAAGATGATGCCGAGATAGTAATTGATCTGCTCCCGGGCGTCGTCGATCTGGTCGAGTTGCCCCTGGAGTGACTTGAGCTTGTCTTCCTGTGTCCGAATCCTGGCCTGAAGCGCGGCAATCTCAGCGTCCACGGCTTCTTTCCGGTCGTTCCTCCGCTTGAGCTCTTCAATCCAGCTCCGGTTTTCCCGGGCGGCGAGCGCAATGTTTCTTTGCTTGATATCGGAGAGTAGTTTGGCTTTTTCCTGCAGTTTCTGATTGTATGCGCTCGTTTCTTCTGCAATCTTGTTGAAAGCGTCGCGGCTGGACGAAACGATCGTTTCCCATTCGTCCTTATCAATCAAGGGCATCGCCGAGAAAGGATTGGCCAACTTCTTCTCCACCGATTCCCGGACGATGGTAATGAAAGCGTTCAAACGGGATAATGATTGATGTCCTTTCTCAAGAATCTCTTTGTTTATGGCCGGGATGTCGGGAATCGTATCCGGTATCAATGTTATTATTTCCAGGGCTTCCCTGATCTTTTCCTTGAAATCTTCGACCTGTCTGTCGCGGAAACGGACGATGCGCTGCTCAAGCATGTGCTTGTGTTCTGCCGAGACGGGCTGGTGGCAGAGCGGGCAATAATCCCGGTCGTTTTTGACAATTAGGGTCTCGGTTTTTGCAATGAAATTTTCGGCGGCCAGCGAGTTGGATAAATCGTCGAGAATGGCGCGCTCCTGATCGCTCATCTCGGCCGGCCGTATGGCCTGGGCCAGCAGGTTGTTGATGGAATCCAGATTGGGCAGTCCCGACAGGTCGGGGGTATGCCAGGCTAAGAGATTGCCTTCCTGCAATGAAAGATACCGGTCGATCTCTTCATTGAGTGCTTTTTCTTCTTCCAGAATGGGGATGTTTCTGGATTCGTCAACCAGGGTGCTCCGGATAGCTGTCACCAAAGTGCCGCTTATATTGTGATCACGACCCTCGATTTTGTTCAGCCTGACGATGAATCTGTCTTTCAGCCCCTCTCTGAGCTTCTTGTCGGCGGCATTGATGGATTTGTCGCCTTTGCCGGCCAATTCCGCGGATTCCTTTTGGAGCGGCTCGAGTTCTTTCGTCAGCTCTTTGATCCTGTTCTTTGTTTCTTCGATGGGTCCCTCGAGTTCGGCGCTGGAGCCGATCCGGACGATGGACTTGAGTCCGCCACCTGAAAACTTCACATTATCGTCAATGAAGTCCTCGTTGAATACAAACAGCCGTTCCTGGACATCCGCAGGCAGGGAGTCGCTTTTCTCGTCAAAAGAGAGGCAAAACGACCGTCCCGGATGCTTCTGCTGGTAGTCCGGCTGCTGCTCGCGGAAGGCCCGGGCGATGGTGGACTTGCCGCTGCCGTTGCGGCCATAGACAATGCTCATCCGCTTTTCGAGGATGTTTTCCAACTTTGTCGGCTTCGTAAAGGCGCCGCCCTTAATGGTGATGGAGGAATCAAACATAGAATTCAGGATGATACACAAAGATAATCAATCTGGCGGTGAAATACAAGTATGAAATGTCCGGCTCATACTAAACAAGAATGACCTCGTCCCTGCGTGCGTCCCTTGTTTTTTACTAGAGGATTCTTTAATTTTACCTAAAATTATTATCAAATGAAAGAAACTGATGATATAGATTTAAGTCAGTGGCCTTGTGATGACATTGATTCGTATGTAAATCCGAATAGTAAAGAGATTGAGATATTATCTTCATATGATTCGGAGGGGAATGATAGTGTTGAATATGCTATGGCTGAAATTACAGGAATCATTCAAGAAGTATCTGATAAATTATATGATTTAAAAGAGTTTTTAGATACGGATGATTATGTGGTTAATCATAAAGATAGATACCAGCAAATAATTCATAATGTTGGCTATTTAATTGATAGAATTGATTCAATCTGGACAGAAGAATTATAAAAGAATAACAACCATGCAAGCTAAAAGGTATGATCCGGCTGTCGCGGCCCGGAAACAGAAGAATGCGGCGATCTTTCGTGAAACGATGAGGTGCATCAACCAGGGAGGATACACGACTCCTTCCGGTGCATGGATTTCGTTTGATTGTTCCGATATGCTTGCTCATGGCAAGTGTTTCCAGCATGAATTGCCGCCTACTTTGACGCCGGTAGTGGATGGCGGTACACGGGTAATGGTTGAGGCCAATGACTGCCTCAAGGCAGCTGAGCGGCTGGTTTCAGAAGGATACAACCCGGCGCTTCTGAATTTTGCCAGTGCGGGCCATCCGGGCGGTGGCGTTGAGACTGGCGCTCGTGCACAGGAAGAGACCATCTGTCGCAGGAGCACGCTGGTCCGTTCCATTTATTCATTCGACAAAACCTATGCGGCCCGGTATCATTTCGATTGTGCACAGGGTGAGCGGTATCCCATCGTTTCTCCCTTCAGCGCCGTATATTCTCCTTCTGTGACCGTGTTCCGGGAGGGGGTGGAATGTACGATGATGGAGCAAGCGTTCAACGTGGCGGTCATTACCTGCGCTGCCTTGAATCTGGGCGGAAAGTATTCCATTCGCCTTACTCAAGAAGGACATATGCCTCATGAGGCCATTGATATCACCCGGAACAAGATCCGGACTATCTTCCGGATCGGGCTGCTCTATGGGCACGATTCTCTGGTGCTGGGGGCATTCGGATGCGGCGCGTTCAGGAATCCGCCGGAAGAGATGGCCCGACTGTTCCACGAAGTGATGGAAGAACCCGAATTCAAAGACCGTTATCGTCTCATTACTTTCTCGATCATCGATGACCATAACGCGCGGAATGCCAATCTTGCTGCATTCAGGGCTGAGTTGTCGGATGAAACATATGCCATCTGACGGGGGCTAATTGCCGTGGCAGCCGATTACAATTTCCCCACCAGCTTGACAATCTTTTGCCGGGTTTCTTCCGTTTTCTGCTCATCCAGTTTGGCGGTGACAACGCCCATGTTCTTGACGCTCCAGTAATTACAGATGTCACGGAATTCGGCCTTGGCGCCGTCATAGACGTTGGGGGAGTAGGACGAGCAGAGCAGGGCCATCTTCTTCACTTTTGCGGGCTTGTTGACGCAGTACATGCGCTGGATGGGTGCCTGGATCTGGGCGCAGAGCGTGAAATAATAGATGGGGGCCGCCAGCACCAGCGCCTCGGCTTCGTTCATCAGCGGATAAAGTTCCTGCATGTCATCCTTCTGGATGCAGGCACCGTTGCCCTTGCCATGGCAGTATTCGCAGGCCAGGCAGCCCGCAATCTTCTTTCTGGAAACATTGACCAGAGTTACATTATAGCCGACCGCTTCGGCGGCCTTCCTATATTCTTCCGCCATCCAGGCGGTGTTGCCGTTCGCCCGCGGCGAGGCTTGGAGAATGAGAACGTTCATAGACAATATCGTTTATTGCTTTGTACAAAGATAAAACATCTTCCCTTCATTGCCAATAGGCGGTCGACGTTGACAACGGTTCCGCTAAACTTCCTGATTCTCTCATGGAGGTATAGTAATATTTTCACAGAAAAGGAATAATTTCTTCTTTTTCTATGCAAAAAAAATAAGCTTTCGGCATTGCCCTCTTTCGCGCTATCTCTGGAACATCCCCTTGCTGCCGAGGAAGCCTACGCTTCGGGAAGCCAGCTGCATTGCCTCGCGGGCGGCGTCAGCCACAGCCTTGCCCTCGGCCAGCGCATTGATGAAAGCCGATGTGAACGTGTCGCCGGCACCTTCGGTATCGACCACCGTGTCGTTCCTTATGCCTTCAAGGATATACCAGTTGCCGTCTTTCTCCCTGATCTTCACGCCATCGGGGCCCAGGGTCTGGATAAAGACTTTGTCCGGATACGCGTCGGTGAAGGACACGTCAGGTACATTTTCGTCAGAGAACTTGATGATATCGCTCAGGCCTACTGCTTCAAGCTCGGCATTGGAGGCAACCCTGGACGGCTCGAAGTAAACCAGGGCGCCACGCTCCTTGAGACCCTTGGCCAGAGCCCTGTTTCCGGCGGCGGGATCGTCGAAGAAGAATACTGCAGGAACATCCTTCAGGGCGGCGAGAAACGCCGGGGCCTCATCCCTGGCCCGCAGGAAGTGCCGCTTGGGGAAGCGGCTTCCGCCGGGAGAGCCGGCTCTCACGCTCATCACGTGCTTCCCTTCAGCATCCTGTTTGTGCGTACAGCGGAGTAGGGTAGTGCCGCCACCAGGTGTGTTGCTCACATAAGTGCAGTCGCAGCCGAAGCACCGCAGGTCGTCCGTGATCTTCATGCCCTCAGGGGAGTCGTCGAGACAAGCCACAGGCTGGGCCTTCCATCCCATCGTTGCCATCATACACATGACATTCCCGCAGGTCCCGCCAACCTCCTGCAGGACTTCCTTCTCGACAAACGGCCGCAGCGCGGGCCACGCCGGATACTCTCTCACTACAATGATGTCCAGGTTGAATTGTCCAGTTCCTATAATAGATTTCTGCATATTATTCGCCGTCTTTTTTGAAACTGATCAGGCATCCGTCGGTGATGGATATCATGGCGCACCAATAATGCCAGTCCTCCGGGAGGTAGGTGCGCTGGCCCTCACGAACGCGGGAGACGATCTTTAGGGTGTATTCGTCCCCCTCGGCAGTTACTTCAACCGGGTTGGCATCGTAGTTCTCGGATCCGTCAGGTTCCTCCTCGTCAATATAGGAAAGGACGTAATCTTTGAACGGGCTGTTCATCCGGCTCTGGAGGTCGAGGTAGTCCATCAGGGTGAATCCAGTCAGACATCCTGACATATGCTCATTGGCAGCTTTGATCTTGCCGTTGATGGTCTCCATGCTGTCATCATCGGCAATCTTGTACCCGCCTGAGCACACTTTGAAAGCCCGGTTTAGAATCCGGATGATCGCCTCCCTGCTTCCCGCCAGGAGGACGGTTGTGTTGGTTACAGCCATATTATTATTGTGCCTATTCAGACTTTCCCTCCAAATACCTTTCACGGATAATGGCATACCGTTCAGGATAGAGTTCCGCAAGCTTGTTCATAAAATCATCGTATTCCTTGCGGGTCTTTCCTGACTCGAGGCGGAGTTTCTTTTCTCCGCCCGGCTCAATGATGGTTGCACTCTCGATTTTCAGAAAAACGCCGTTACGGAAATAGTTGTCATCTATATATATGCGGCAGTCATACAGGCGGGCGATATCCTCCCAATCGGCCCAGTCAGCGGGGCCATATTTCTCGAACAGGTACCAGGAGAACTTGGCAGTATAGCCCTTCTCGCCCTCTTCGACACGGACCATCTCGATGTACCTGTTCGGCTCCGTAGGTGCATCCTCCGCGTCAAAAGGCTCATCCCATGGGCAATACTCGTACCTCTTCTGATCTTCCTCTTCCTCGCTCTCAAACTTCAGCGGCGGGATACCGGGACTCCGTTTAGAGTTGGGACAGTCAAAAGGGCAATTCTCGCAGGCCTTTGCCCTGTTATAGAAGGCCTCCTTCTTGGCCATTACGGCCTCGTCCTTCATGCCCTCCTCGTCCAAAAGGTCGAAGATTCCGATATTATGCCCTTCGCGGCCAGTGAAATAGCCGAGTTTGCAGTTGATGGCATCGATGCCTTCGCCTTCCACGATGGGAACTCTGCCGGCGACATTGCGGATGGCCGCATTCAGCATCCTGACAACGTTTTCCTTGGCGCCCGTCACGCCAATGGCGAAAAGATCTTGATTTATGCTCATATAGCTAAGTATTATTCGTTTTCTTCCATAAACTTAAGGAACTCTTCGAGGTTCATCAGGCGGTCGAGCGCCTCGATGAAGCGGTCCCAACCGTCATCGTCGAAGGCCCCATTGTCGGTATAATAGTCTTCCAGGTTGACAATCTCGCCCTCCTTGGTAAACGAGTGCATCTGTTGGATGTCGTCCTCCCCACCTGCGATGCCGTCATACATCATCATCCCGTCAAAGAGCACCTTGTCGGGCACGATGTCATCAGGCAGCTTCTCTACGACCTCTGCCGGGGCGCCACTGAAGTTGGAGAAGAACACCTTGTCCCAGATGATGTCGTAAATCGCCTTTGTGAATTCTTCCTGTGACACCGTCATAATTCTACTTGTTATGTTCCGGGGAGAAAAGGTTCTCGATGCATACCCATAAAAGAAGCGCGAGGATAGGAATCCAGAGGGCGCACTCCCAAACGGGCCGGGAGTGTTTCACCAAGGCGGCGATGTTGTAATAGAGGCCGAAGGCGGTAAGCGGAATACACAGCAGGAAGGTAACCCCTTCGAGGATGCCCTTCCAGCTCTCCTTACGTTCCTTCCAGACAGATTTTCTGACCACCTGAGGCTTCTCCTCCTCGTATCCCCCGAAAACGGCGACATTGCAGCCGACGACATCGTCGTCATCGCTTTCCGAGAAGACGCAGCCATCGCCGTTGATGGCGAAGTACAAGCCGTGACCTGCCAGGTACACCCTGGTATCCTTGTCGCAGCTCTCCAGCGAGTCAATCACATCAACTATGGACCAGATGCCCTCCAGCTCCTCCTCGACCTCTTCCACTTCGATTCGAAGGTCGCCGTCTTTGTCTTTAACCATGCCGACTACGCCGAGGGTACGGTCGTCCTGTGTCCAGGCGACAACGCTGTTGTCCCAATGATCTTTCTCATACACCTTCAACTCGCCGAGGAGTTTACCTGCGGCGGTGAGATTTTTATTCTCCGTTGTCTTCATATCTTACTTCACTTCTACCCATTCAACGATATCGGAATACAATCGCTCATAAAGGGCCTTGTCAATAATGTATCCTTGTTCATCGAGCCCATCCTTTACGTCCGCATCCCCCACAGGGACGACTGAATATTTGTCCCCCGTGCAGTCTATGTACTCGTAGAAGGGCTTACTGCTGCCAAAATCATTGTCCTCTTCCCAGTCAAGGTGTTGCGCGCTGTTAAGGAAAGCGCGGGCGATGATTTGTCGCGCTATCGTGTTAGCGGCCTTGGCGAGTTTGTCCGCCGCGTAGTCGAATCGCATCCCGTAGACGATTACGCCGTCCACGTTGACGGGCCTCTCCAGGAGAACATACTTAGGCCCTATCGGGGCATCGGGTGTGGTGTCGGGGGGTATCGTGTAGTACGGAAGGCCGTCCGGGATGTCTTTCACCTCCTCGGACTTCTTCAGGAAGTGCCAGTCGCCATTCTTCGCGGCATACCGCTGGATCCATTCGATGAAGCTTTCAATTGCCCGCTGCTGGGAATTCGCGTTGATGCGGTCCCTTTCAACGTTAAGGCGCCCTATGCCTCCCATCGAGCTCCCGCTGGTATACCTGTACAGCAGTTCCATTCCGATGAACCGTTTCTTGCCAGTTACCAGGACATCGAAGTAATATTCTTCAAAGATTACGCTGACGCTGTCGTCCATTTCCCAGACAGGATTCCATGTATTGAGGTTACCCGGATATTCGCGTGCACCTACCAGCGTAATCTCGACATTATCGCCGGGATTGATTCTCCTTTGAAAGGGTTTTACTCCACAATAAACGAACGACTGTGTGCCAATCTCAATCTTGGCCTTGATCCTTGTCGTGTCCACGTCATCACCGGTAACTATCCTTACATTCTTGTCAAGTCCTGCTTTTTGCAGCACCCAGGGCTTCTTAGTGTACACTTCCTTCAGGGACTTGCATCCTGTGAATGCATTTTCTTCAATGTTTACCACAGAATCGGGGATGGTTATGCTCTTCAGGCGGGAACATCCTCTGAATGCATAATAGTCTATCGCTTTCAGCGAAGTCGGAAGGTTTATTGACTCCAGGCTGGAGCAATTGTCGAACGCTTCGTAGCCGATGCGGGCGACGGCCTTACCCAGGTGGATTTCGACAAGGCTGGTGCAGTACTCGAAAGCACCGTCACATCCATGCCCGATAGTTGTTACTGAGTCTCCCACATGTACACGCTTCAAGGAACTGCATCCGGAAAACGCTCCATTGCTTATCTCCGTGACTGAATCCGGGATGTCCAAGGTCGTCAACCCTTTGCAATCGCCGAATGTAAACCAGCCTATTCTCTTTAAGGAGTTACCGAATTTGATGCTAGTAAGCCCGGAACACCCTTTGAACGCACGGTCCTCTAATGACGTCATAGAATCCGGTATCTCCAGTGTTGTCAGGCCTGTGCAATGAAAGAACGCGTTTTCATCGATCTTCTGCACGGAATTGGGGATAACTATATTTTTGAGCCCCTTGCAGCCGGAAAAAGCATTCTCTCCGATGGTCTTAACTGAATCCGGTATAGTACTGATATCTAATCCTGAGAGCAGCGTGTCTGTTGCCGTCTCAATGATGGCATTACAGTCGTCCCGGCTGTCGAGCTTCGGATTGTCCTTGCTTACCTTGATAGATACAAGGCGCGTACAGCCACTGAACATGTTGCCTTTCACTTCTATCACGGAACGCGGGATGACAATCTCCGTGAGGTTTTCGCAACCTGTGAATGCGCCACTGCCTATACTTTCAACAGTATTAGGTAGGGTGATCCCTGTAAGGGCGGTACAGCCGGCAAAAGCATCATCGCAAATCTTCGTCACCGACTCCGGGATGGTAACCTTGGATAGTGAAGTGCACCCATTGAACAAGTAGTTCCTGATCTCCAAAAGAGACGCGGGGAGGAGGATTTCCTTGAGGGAACTACACCTTGAGAACGCTTGACGGCCAATCTCTTCCACCGTGTCCGGGAGGACGATCTTCGTAAGGCCCGTGCACAACTCGAAAGCACCGCTTCCTATTTTCTTTACAGTTGATGGAATGACTATCTCCGTGAGTGACGAACAGCCGTCAAAGGCACCGCCACTAATTATCTCAACGCCTTCAGGGATAACAATTCTTGTAAGCCCAGTACAGCCGGCGAAGGTTGAACTGTCGATCTCTTTCAGCGACCTGGGAAGGGTGATCGATTTCAAACCGGTACATTTTCTGAATGCACCATACCCAATCTCTGACACAGAATCGGGGACGGTTATCTCCGAAAGGTTGGCGCAGGATTCGAACGCCTCCTTTCCTATCTTGGTCACGCTGTCAGGGATATCTATACTGGTAAGGTCGCTCTGTCCGGCAAAGGCACACTCTCCAATTTCGCTCACGCCGTGGGGGATGGTCGTTTCCATGCAGCCGAACAACAAAGTAGAGGTCTTCGTCTTGATAAGGGCATTGCATCCCTCGCGACTGTCGTAAAACTGATTGTCCGGGTGAACCGTTATGCTTCTTAGTCCCTTGCATCCGTAAAAGGCGTACTCTCCTATATGACTAATCGACTTAGGAATCGTTATGCTCGAAAGGCTGGAGCAGTTCAAGAAAGCCCTATCATAGATACCACATATGGTATCAGGAATGACTATTTCCTTCAATCCAGTGCAATTCCGGAATATACTAGAGTCCAGATACTTCACCGATTGGGGGATATTTATCGATGCAAGGCTCTTGCAGTATGAAAAGGCATCACGAAGGATGTATGAGACCGATTCCGGCAAAACGACCTTCGTGAGATTTTTGCAGCACGAAAAAGCACCATTCCCAATGGTTTCAACAGTGTCCGGCAACAGTACGATGCCCACATTGTCGTCACCATTAAAAGCATCGTCCCTCACCTTCTTTGTCTTTCCCGACCACCTGATCACGTAAGGGGCTTCCACCTTTCCGCCATATGCCTTAACGGCCTTCGCCAGTTCCTTACTGTTCGCCGCCAGGAACACCGGCCTTCCTTCGTACATTTCCTTATCCATTCTCTATTTATGTTCGTCTTTCATATACCGACATATACAATCGTCCACAAGGGTTTCCACACTCTCTCCGGGGTAAAGGTCCTCGTCAAGTTCGTTGAAGACTTCTACGACATGGCCGGAGACAAAGTGCAACTCAACAAGGTCGTCGTCGTCAGACTCTTCCTGGGTGTAGTATTCTACCGTATTGCCGTCAAAAAAGAACTCTTTATTCTTCGGGGTATCACAACCGATGAGTTCGACAGGGTAATGCTTTGCCAGGAGATCCGGATTCTTTTTTAAAGCGCTCTCACAGTCCAAAAGGCTGTCGATGATTTCGCTGCCTTCATCCACGTGGGCGTACACGGTGACATAGCCGCCGGATTTGAAAAGAAGGTCCACAAGCGTCCCTTCTTCTTCATCTTCATAGATTGCGTAGGATTCTACCCTGAAACCATCGAACGTTATGAGTTCGTCTTGCGGAGTTTTTCCGTAGATGTAATTGACGTTTTCCATAAGAGAAATAAATTCGGATAATAATTCTAGTCCCACTTGACGAGTTCGTAAAACTGGACCATGCTACCGAAGTCGCCATCATTTTGTTTTGCAACATACTTTTTCACCTCTTCCCAGCCATGGTCTTTGATAACAAGGAGAACATTGCCGTCGAACATGAATTCCAAAGGGACATTCCCTTTGATGAACTCCTGGTCGATAGGGGCAATCTTTTCGCGTGACACGGGCTCCCACGGAATCAACGCATCCTCCTGCTTAGCGAGTTTTTTCAGTTTCCAGCACTGACCGAATAATTTGATGTTGCTGATGGTAATCACCAACAAGCCGTAATTGGCCTTATAGGCGGCAGCGACAAGCTCGTTCCAGGCCTCCCGCCCCTGCATCTCATACGGCTTTTTTCGCAGGGAATGGTCCCAGGACTGATCGACGGTAATCTCGTATACCTTGCCCGCTTTCTTGAGGTCATCATACCTTAAACTCGCCTTCACAAAATCCAATATCTCGCCGGACTCGTCATCAGCAACGATATACCCCTTCCGAAGACCATGATAATCATAGTCCCGATAACTCTCTTTGTCTATCTCCTTCTGACGATTAGTCAGGATATGGTCGGCAATTATTGAAAAAATTTCTCCGTAGCGTTCTCTATTCATGGTTTATATCGTGTTATTGTTGTAATTGCCCATAAATTTAATATAAATATGGGGCATATCAAATTATATAGTCTTCCTTCAACACTCCATCGCTAATGATTCTCAAAACGGCAGCTCATCTCCACAGTCGCCTTCAGGGATAAAGAAAGCCTTGTCGCCAATAGTTGTCACACTGGTGGGGATATCCGGCCTTGCCAGGTTTTCGCAGTTGCTGAAGGCTTCTCTGCCGATGGTCGTCAAAGACTTAGGAAGCTTGACGGCTTTCAGGTTCCGGCAGCAGGAGAAGGCGGCGTCTTGGATGGTGCGGACGCTGTTGGGGAACTCGACAGACTCCAGTCCGGTGCAAGACTCGAATGCGTTGGGGGCAATGAAAAGCACCCCATCAGGAATAACGGAGTTCATGCAGCCGAAAACCAGCGTCTCTCCATCGCGGGTCAGGCCGGCGTCGGAAACGCTGCGGTACATCGGATTCTTCTCATCAACCAGAATGGACTCAAGACGGGAGCAACCGGCGAAGGCCCCGCGCCCGATACTGATGACGCTTGCGGGAATCTGTACCATAACAAGATCAGTCTCTGCAAAGGCGGCGCGGCCAATACAAACCAGGCTGCCAGGAAGTTCGACTGACCGAAGCGGGCAGTCGCTGAAGCCATATTCGCCGATGCTGACCAAGGTATCCGGGAGCTCGACGCGGGTAAGGCCGAAGCAATCGGAGAATGCCCCGTCTGCAATGACCTTGACACCGCTTGGTATCTTGACTTCACCCAGCCCGGTGCAGTCAAACGCGAACTCGCCAATCCGGATTACCGAATCCGGAATTACCACCTCCCGGAGTTCGTGGACCTTGCAGAATTCCTTGTCTGCAATTTCGGTAATACCCTGAGGAATAGCGCACTTGCCGTTGATGATTTCAAACGGCCGGAGTTGCTTACGGTTGTCAAATTATTCATATCTCTATGTCTTTATCTGCCTTATTCTTCTCTTGTGCGCCCCTGGTAATCGTCTCTATCTGGTCAACCATCCATCGTTTTTCCGCCT
>Ga0310786_10000900_pt1 | contig 47141 bp, 74 predicted proteins | sample AusTroGonzalo_MG_FD_203881 | JGI IMG/M metagenome (GOLD analysis project Ga0310786, IMG submission 203881) | Bovine rumen microbial communities from tropical cattle in Woodstock, Queensland, Australia - Gonzalo_03 (v2) (version 2) | ecosystem: Host-associated > Mammals > Digestive system >...
AAGCCGGATGTTGCCGCCGTCGATTGTTCGCCGGATGTTGCCGCTGTCGAGCGGTTGCCGGATGTTGCCGCCGTCGATTGGTAGCCGGATGTTGCCGCCGGAGTTTTCAATTTCTTGACTTTCGCAAAAACAAAATCAAGCCCGGCTTTTATCATTCCGGCAAGTGTCACCCGTGCGCCAATCCTGATTTTTGTAGCGGCGTACTTTGTATCATCACCACCGCGGCTAATATCGCCGCCCAGTTCCACCTCGTGAAAGATGGAGCCTTCGGACGGGTGATAGTAGGCGAAACAATCCAACGGGTTCTCGCAGGCGTGGAAGCCCGCCTCGCACACCTTTGCCCTGTCCGTCTCGTATTCCTTGCCTTCCTTGTACTGGAAGCCACGGCACTTCATGTCCTTGTTGAATCCCTTGTATGCTTTCATTTCTTTTCTCCTTTTAGTTGTTTGCCGACGATTTTTCAGCAGTTGCTGTCTCGCGCTTAATCAACATTTCCATCTCTTCTCTCCTCCTCTAATTGGTAGATACGGTGGTGTATTATACCATCGCATCTACCATTTGCAAGAACTTTTTTTACCCTTTTTTATAGGCTATCGCATATCCGATTGCCATCATCCACAGCATGATGTCCGGAACACTATGCCGCTCATCATCCATGTAGAAACGGAACGCCCTGCGCACCGCGATCTTGAAGTCAATCAGCCTGCGCCTCTCTTCCAATCTGCCATCCATATCACCCCTCCATTCCAACAGGAAATCCAAACGCCATGTACACCAATGACGATGCCATCGCCTCGGATAAAACAAGAGCCTCGGCAAGGTTGAGATGAAATGTAATGTGCATATCTTTTGCATACATACTAATGATGTATCCCGGTATTGGCTCTATCGTATGCTGGAAGGTCATCTTCTTCATGACGTCTGCACAACGGTGGAAAATGCCCCTCCCCTCGCAAAGGCTCTCGCAGTATCCTCTCAATACTTCAAGAAGCATTGCTACTTCCACCGAAGTCAACGACATACTTATACCCTGATTGGAGAAACATGGCAAGCCATCCTTCCCCTCATCTTGTGGCAGCAGGGTGAATTCCATCCTGCCCTCCACCTCGCCATGGGCAGGATTCATCTTTACCACGAGCATGCTCCCTGACTTTTTAGTATTCGGATGCATCATCCTTATACAAGGACGCTCCAGACGCGCCGTATTTTCTTCGTTCATGTTCATCGTTTTTTTCCTTTGTTTTTTGTGTCTCTTGCTCTCACATCACCTTCACGAATGTGCGGTCGCCGTTCTCATCCGCGATCTTATTCAAATGTGAAACCAGGCAAGTCGCGCCTTTCTTGTACAGGCATACGCAAAGCATTTCACCGCTTGGCGTATAGACCGCCCAACGCATCCTTCCGCTGTAATATTCTTTCATGTAGTACATTTCTATTCTCCTTTGTCTGTTTCGATTGAGTTGTTCACATACCAACGCCACGCGGCGTTGGCCTTCTTATAGTCGCATCCGTAGAATAGTTTTCCGTGGGTCGGCGTGAATATCCAATATCCGCCGTCGAACTCGGCGAGGAGCTGTCCCACCTTGCATTTCAAGAGTTGCATTGCTGATTTCCTTTCAGTAGAGGTCGTGGAGACGGCAGTAAGCGTGTAAACGCTCGTAGGCGCGTCCGTAGTCGTGCGCCTCCTCTGCCGCGTTGGTGAGTGTCGGGAACATCGAGCGAACGCGGCGGAGCGTCTCGTCGCGCCTCTCGCCGAATTGCGCCTCAAGGTTGTACATGGTGCTGACCATTTCGGCTATACGCGCTTCGCGCATTGCCTCGTGCGCCTTGCGCTGTAGTTCTTCAAGATGGTTCATTGGATGATTCCTTTCCTGTTCAGTGGTTCCACTTCGCCCGGCGCGTTCTGTTTCCGCACTCATTTTTCTCCCCCTTCTCCCCCACACCCCCTTATCCTGTATGTATATACTATACATTACCATACCATACCAGTACCTATTGATAGGGTATTGATACCCTATCGTATGGGTATTGTTTTTGCCGGTTATGCACAGAGTTATGCACAGGATTTGACGGCACGGGGATTTTACTACCCCACAACGGCCGCCCAGATCGACCGGGCAGCACCCATTACCCAATCTGAGAACGGCAGGCTAACGCCCGTTCGCCCTGCCAAAAAGCAGGATGCCGCGTAAACGCATGCCGCCGCCCACATCATGCATGCCAGCGACACCGCGATGACATACTGTTCAATCATGCACTCGCAGCATTCACGCCATGTTCTCATCGCTCTCCGCCCTTCTTGCTATCTCCCGAGCTACCCTCTGGAAGCGCACGCCTCCAGACTGCCCACGCTCACACAGGAGCGCAAGCACACCGACCAGCTCCGGCACACTCATGCCGGACATCATTGCTTCACTCATGGGTTCACCTATCCTTTCCGCCCGTATCTCGGGCATCTATTTTGACACGCGCCACAAATCAAACCCACTCAAACCGCCCCCACGCGGGAACTCCATTTGACTGGCATCTTTTTTGACAATCACGTGCCAACCCCCTCACCACGGTACACCTTTCTACCGTATCCCAAAACTACCACCCGTTCCCCCCTATTCCTTCCCCCTCACACTCCCCTATTCTATACCCCTTATTTACTGTACTGGTTATTAAAAGGGGGATATAAAGGGGGGAATGATACCCTATGTCCATATGCTTACCCCATCAAATGGTGCCTCACATACACACATAACAGCACTACAGCGCTGCTGCCCCTGTATATACCCATACGCGCATACACGCCCGTAGTGATATATACACATCCCCAAAACTAAACCCTCTTGCAGACAAGAGAAGACACCGCCCCATATGTATGAGACGGTCTCCCCTCTTATCCGGAAAAGAAAGGAAAAAACGCGCGCGGGTACAAGCGGTGCGAAAAAGGAGGGGGGCGGCGCGTTTCCACGCCGTCTCATGTCCCCCCCCCCGCTTTTTTCGCGGCTTACTTGTGCGCTTTATTTCCGCCGTTGAATCCCTTAGCGGTTGGTTGCCGCCCGTGCCATACGTTCAGCGGCCGCATTCACAGCGGCGGATTGTTCACGTGCGGCGGCGGCGCGTTTCTCCATCTCTGCTGACACCGCAGAGGCAAAGGCGACAAATGCTTGCCCTTCAAGTAGTTTGGCGGCCGCTTTTGCAATGAAGGTTGGCGCATTTTCTCCCCCTCTCCGGGTAATGGTGACCATGCGTTTAATTGCGTCTTCAAGCTCAAAAGGCGGTTGCGCCTTTTCGTCGCCCTCAGTATCTCCATGGCCTTCAGGCAATTCCACTATTTCGTCATATTCCGCTGGAGCGCATGGAACTCCAAACTTTGTACAAAAATCTTCAAGCGCTTTTAGTGCCGATTCGCGGCTTGAGAATATCGTGTCAGTATATTTGTTAAGATCGCCTATTAGTACACACGTGGCACGTTTGGCGCACTCTTGCAATGAGGTATTAGCCATTTTACCGGGCTTACATGCGTCACACACCAGCGATAAGCAATACCCGCTGTCGGTTCTGTCTTTCCCGCGTACGGCGAGGATCGCTGCACACTTAACCGATACGCTGCCAACGTTGGCTATTCCCTCTTTGTCAGTCCACTTCTTGATGTTTGTCTTCATTGTTTCTCTTTCCGCCCGTTCACGGGCATTTTTGCGGCGATATTATTCCCTTGTGTGATTTCGCCGCCGAAATCGCGCATGGGGCTGCTTGGATTTACCGCACATTGCAGAACTCAACCCAAGCAACGCCCCATATTATACACGGCTTAGGCGGTGGGAAAAACCCGCGAATTAGGGGGGGTGGGGGGCTATCTCTGTCTCCTTCCAAACATTTTTCTAACTACGCTCCGATTTGTGTGGGGGTGTGTTGTGGTATTTAGTGGGGTGGATTTGGGGTATTTTGGGAGAGGAATTGTGGTGCGTGGTGGTTTTTGGGTGTGGGGAGATTTACAGAATGCGATTTTTGGGGGGTAGAAGGGGTGCAGGAGCGATTCTTTGGGGTTGGGTGGTATGGTTTATCGTTTTTGATGTTGCGAGGGCTTGTAGGTGGCTTCTCGTTGGTCTGGTGGTGTTGGGTTTTTTGTAAAGAAAGCCCCCTCATCCGTGAAAGGGGAGCGGAGAGGGGGAGAAAGACGCCAATCTGCTTAGCAGTTCTGGGGGAAACAAGCAAAACCCAGAGACGACATGTGTGGATTATAGTGCGCTATAGGGTTGCAATAGGAGTTTTGTCGTCGGCGTCTTTCATTTTTGAGCAACCTTGCGCACTTTCGCCCTTGTCATCGGGCGTTGCGGGTGGTTCTTGGGTGTTTTGTGGGGTATCGATTGTGGGATTGAGGTCGATTTCGATGGATTTTTTTGTAGAGGAAGAGTAGATGCCGAAAAATGAGACGGTATTTGTGGTAGTGTAGGCACAATGGACGCTTGAATCCTCGGCGAAGAGGAAGCGGAAGCCGGTTAGGAAGTTTAGGGCATCTATTTGAATGGTGCCGCCGGACTGAGGAACGCTCATACCAGCGGCGATGTCGGTACCTTCGACGATTTTGCCTCCCTTATAGGTGGTGCAACCACCTGAGAAGACGGAAAATAACAGGATCGCGATTACTGCGAGGAAAAAGAACATCGGAGATGTGGGATTACACCTCTCGCGATACATGTCATTATCTTCAAATTCTTCGAAGGTCATTGGTTTTGTCCTTTATTACGGAACGAGATACGCAATTTTATCGACAAGGGCATTTATCTGCTCCTGCGAGATGGAGGAGGATACAAGAGTGGACACTTGCGTCTGAATTTCGGCGGCTTCTTCGTTGGAGACTTCCCCATCTTCAATGGCGGCGGAGATGGATCCAACGAGGGAGGCGGCGCGCTTGGTGTTTATGGCGATGGTTTCGAGGCGTTCCTTGTTCTGGATGTGAGAAAGGAGGCGATTTGCGCCATCTGCCGCCCACTTTGTGATTGCATCCGGGGTGAGATATGTTTTAAGGAGGTCGGCGGCGAGAGACTGGCGACCAGACTTGGTTATGAGTTTGAGAAGATTCATGGTTTTATCCTTTCATTGTTGAGTTGTTGGTGATTTGGTTGTGAAGATAGATTCCGCTGTACCAGTCGCAGGAGAAGAGAGGGTGAAACAAGCGGTGGCCATGGCGGAAAAGTGTCAATATCGTTTTTCTTTCTGGAATGAGAGTTTGCGGAGATTGCGCGCAGCGTTGCGCAGTTTCTCGTTAGAAGGCTGTGCGCGATATGCAATGTCGGCGAATTCCGATGCACCTATAATGTCGCCCATCTTTATGCATACGCGGGACATGATGTCATAAGGCTTCCATGTCCAGCAGTCCTCTTCGGTTGGATAGCGTTGTGGGCGTTCTATTCGAGAAAGAGCAAGTTCTCCCATCTCTTTTGCAAGGCGCAAGTCGTTATGGCAAAGGGCAAGTTCCGCGAGTTCGCAGGCGGATTCACGAAATGCAGGCGAATCCTCTACTGCATGACGTAGGAACTTCACGGCGTTAGAATAATCACCCTTGCGTCCATAACAACGCCCGATGTATCGTAGTACGGTTGTATGTTCTGCGCGATAGTTCATTGTGCCGCTTGCGAGATAGCGCATGAACTGTGCGATTGCCTCATCATACTTCTTGTAGTTCATGAGTTCGCGGCCAAAGTAATAAAGTGAGCGTTGGTCTGGATTTTCCTTTGCCTCGGTCGCAAGAAGATCGAGATACTGTCTGCGGCTCTTTTTTAGATCTGGATGATGTTCGACGGTCACGCCCGGGATGAATACTTCGCGGTGCTCTTTGAAAACAAGATACTCATGAACGCGAGCCTTCCATTCTGCGCCTGCGATGTTATTGCGGTAGATTTTCCAATGGCGAGTGACGCGATTTGGGGTCTTGCCGTCCGGCTTGAAGGACGTTATGAACTTGCACCATCCGCAGGTTGCATCTGGATTGTCTGTAAATGCCTTGCGTACTTTTTCAGCCCATCCTGGAGAAATGGTTTCGTCAATGTCCATACAGACGCAGATGTCGGCATCGGCAGGAATAAGCGACATTGAAGCATTGCGCGCCATGCCGAAGTGGAATGGAACGAATGCCATGCGCGATGTTATGATCCCGAGTTTCTTGCAAAGCGCAAACGTGGAATCCGTCGATCCAGTATCAAGAACGCAAACGTAGTCTGCTTCCTTGACGCAGTTGTACCAACGGCCCAGAAATCTGGCCTCATTGTTGGCTATGGCATAGACTGCGATTTTCATTACTGAACAACACTCCCGTAATCATAGCCATCTGGAACAGCATAGTCGGAATATCTGATTCCTGCACGTTTATAATTCTGATGATGTGCCTTTGCCCATCCGTGTTCCATGTTAGAGCATCCACGATAAAGAAGTTGTATTCCTGCATTTGTGAGGGAGAAACAAGACTTGTATGCAGGATTCCGAAAGATAAATTTGTGGTCTGGTGGAATACCTTGATTCTTCCTCAATACCGAACAGATGATCGGTGCGATTCGTTTCTTTATGCTAATACACGATGCGCTGTAAATGCAGACATTCATCGGTGCGAATGTTTTGTACTGCCTGCGCATTTCTATAATCGTCTGCGCATCGAGATAGATGAATGGGTCGAAATTTATCAAGTCATACTTATCGTCCGGCGCAGTCTCGAAGATGGAGTGCAATTTATCAATATCCTTCAAGAAGCGAATATCATCTTCGAGAATGAGATATGTCGCATCTGGCTCGGAAATATCGTTAGCAATCTCATCGAGCACATCAAAAAAAGAATTGTGATTCGATACTTCGTCTAAATGATAAGCCATGTTTGGCAAATCGAAAATTCCGATTCGCTTTAATTCGTCTACCATTGGACGAAAGCGATTTGCGCACTTGTTGGAGTGACGCAGAATAATCTTTCTGTAATTCTCGAACTTCACTAAGTTCTCCTTTGCGGTGTATTATACCATACAGTAGGAATCAAATGCAATAGTTAGCCTCCAAGGGCTTTCAAGAGTGCCATGCCGCCGCCGGCAGATACGATTATCTTTCCGATTTCGATTACGGCCTTCGCGCCCTTCATGCGCTCCTTTGCCTTATCGCGCTCTTTCACAAGTTCTTTTACCCGTTCCGCTGTCTTGCGCTGGCAATCCACGAGAGCCCGTAGTTGGTGCGACTGAACGGTCTGCATGGCTTCGCGCCTGCGTTCCGGGTCGTCGATGCGCAAAGCGTCGTCCATTTCGCGTTCGAGGGTTTCTTGAAGTTCACGCGTCATTTGTTCATTCTTCTTATTTTATATAGACGTCTGTTTTAATTTCTGGTTGGACATAGCCATATTCGTCTTCCTTCATTCTCTCGACCTTGTACGGCTTGCCGTCGATATAAAGTACCTCTTCTTCCGCGTATGGATTCTCTATTGCCTTCTGTTCGAGGCTCTGGTAGAACTCCACAGCCCTACGTATCCTTCCTTCATCCCATACAAGCGAATAGATATCATCGTATTCGTTCGTTGTCGCACACTCGTAAGGCTTGCCGGTGTCAGACACTGTCACGCTCCGGCCTTTTGCCTCCTTTTTGTCTCTAACATACAAGTCCCACGGAAGAAACGCCGTGTCTATCGCCACATCGAATGGTGCCGTCAGCCAAATCACGCAAAGAGGAACCCAACCCCAATGCTTGAACATCCTCATTTCCCGAAGTCTCTTCCCCTTGGCTTCGGGTGGTATCGGCTTCAACCACTCCGCCGTCACCCGACAACGCATCTTGACCGTCGGATAAACGCGCATCCCCTTCACTTCGTCACAGAATGAAGTCCATACGCGGTTCGTGACCTCTCCCTCGTCAGAAACCTTCTCGTAGCACATCGGGATGCGCACGACGGAGAGGCACCCGCCAAGGAACAACGCGGCGGAAAGAATCAGTATGCTTTTCGTCTTTATCATCAGTTTGCCTCCGGTATTTCAGGTGATACCACTACGTTTACGGTGTTCGTGCGCGATGCTTCGAGTCGCTCTATCTTTCGAGTGATGCTTGCGATGTTTAAGACCGCCCTCGCTCTGTCAACTTCCGATCTTGCTTCATCCGCCTTGATACTTTGGAGGGATTCAAGTTCCTTGCGTAGCGCGGCTATCCTATCGTCAAGTGATACTTTACTGCTCGGTCGCTTTGCTACCTCTTCCGGCGTGAGTATTGGGCGTGGTTTTCCCGGCTCGATATGGATATACCCATCCTCGTAGAACTCTTTACGGCTGATGGTCTTCATCGTGCCGTTCGTGACAACCTCGAAAATGTTTGAACACGAGCCATGCCACCTCTGGCGTCCGGAAGTATTCTTCATGTCCTGCGCATACACTCGCGCAAGGAGCGCATCAGGCGCGGTATCGGTGGCGTAGGCAAGAAGCGTACTCAATTCCTCGGTCGTTGCGAGACCGCTTGCTACGACGGCGTTTGTGGCAGACGCAAAAGCCGGATGCGCATCGGAGAGATACGCGCAAGCAAGCCACTCATCTTTGAGCCCCTGCTCATCAATCCATGCTTTGAGCGCATCCCACTTCCCGGCCTGCTTCGCCGCTGTGATGATGCCGAGTTTGGAATACTGTGCGGCATTGCCGAAACACGCGGCGCAAAGGCAAATCGTCAATACGATTGATTTCATATCTCACTCTCCTGTCTGTTGTCATTTTCAAGGCTCTCATAGAACCGCATCGTTTCGCGGACTTGTTCCTCGGTCATCGGCGGCGATATGGATATTCCGTCTCCATAAATCTTCAAGCCGACCGGAATCCAGACATTCGTGCCGCCCACGCAAGAGATATGATATACGCCGTTCGTCACAATCGGCGCATCTGGAATGAAGGAACATTCCGCCCAGAACATGTAATTTGTGGAATCCGTCGGCATATAAGCAACGAGATTCCGGTTTGTCATCGGCACGGTCGCGATGTTGAATAGTTCCGATGATGGCGTGTGGATATCAATCGCCGAGAATGTAGCTGTCGCGACATTCGGAACCCCCGGAGCCACATCCCACGAGAAGGAGATGCGGCGCAGGTCGTTCGTATCAATATCATGGGTGCCATGCAGGAAGAACTCATCCCATTCGATGATAGCAGTCGGTCTCTTCGAGCCGTCAACAATTATGGCAATGGCCGCCATGATAGACATCATTACTGCATGACGCTTTGAGCGCCATATCTTCCAGCCGCGCCAAGTCTCATGGAATACCACGACAAGGAAAATTGCGAGAAGCCCGAACATGCCGCAGAGCAGTACGCAGCCGGATATTATCTCTCCTAATTCGCGCATCACCATGCCTCCAAAGTAAGTACGAGATGTCCGCTGATTGTCGCCGTGCCGAGGCGATAGCGCGTATTGTTGATGTAGATACCTCCGTCGAAAGACGATGGCGCACTGTTCTTTATGAGATTCGTTCCCTGAAGCATCATCTTCGCATGGCAGAAGAGACTAGACGAAGGCGAATCCTGATGCACCGTGGCAATCCAATTTGTGCCGCCATCTTGTGCCCAAGTGACAGATATTCCGAGGTTGTTTATGTCGCCGTTGGCATCTTCGCCTTCAAAATCATCGGCCAAAGAGAGCGCGCAGTAGAGGGTTGGATGGCTCGCACTACTGGAATTATACCGGATTGTGAAGTTGTTGGACGAATCGAAATCGGTATCTGCGGCAATCGCACCGACTTCTTGGTCGGAGGTCTTTATCACCTCAAACTGTGCATTGCCTTCCGCGTCCGTGATTCGAAAGTATCCATTCGTCTCCGCTCCCTCGCCACCGCCGAGATTCATAAGCCCGTTCGCTTTCAGCACCCACACCGATGCACTTCCGGTCTCGACGCACTTCTGCCATGTGTAGCCGCTCGACAGCATGATTTTCGGAGAGTTGACCACCGTGATATCTTCCGGAGACGGATTCTCCACGCCGCTTGATTGATATGCACCCCATGCGGTGCTTGGCATGGCGGCCATGATTCGCGATTCCGCGGCATTCACCTTCTGCGAAACAACATGCTCGATTTCCTCCGCGCTCGAATATACGAGGTTGGTATTGTTGTCGCGCACCTCCCACAAGCGGAGGGATGGCACCGTGCCGGCAATCTGACGCATGTAGTTCGTCACCGCTATCCACACGGATTCGCCGTAGAGCGTCGCCCACATAGCATTGACAGATGAAGCGACTGAATTAAATTCGCTCTTTTTTACAAGCGGCATTGCCGTCGCGACTTCCACCGCTTCAATGGGGTCTTCTTCATCTCCGACATTTCTGATTATGGTCACATTTGTCTCGTTCGTCGCGAAGTAGCGGAATATATCGTAAAGATTTCTTCCGCCAATCCAGAACCCATAGACATCACCCACGGGATTCAGGCTATATGAGCCAACCCCATGCGAACCGTATCTTGGCGTCACTCCGGAAGAATCTACTCCGCTCCACACATACGCAAAATTATTTGATGCAAGCGACTTTACACCAAGCGCCATCGTGCCTTTCACTCTTGCGGCGTTATTGTCTCCCATAGCGAGAGACCATAAACCTGCGGCGGAATTGTTCCGACCTTGTGTAAGAGAGTTTTGTCCATAATTCACACCATCCGCTCTCTCACCAAGAGTATAGGCTACGCCATCACCACTTGTGCTATTGGTGGTTATGGCGGATACCTGCACCCACTTGTCACTATTTGTTGGAACATATGAAGACAAAGAGCTTTTCAGCGCGAAAGAATTTGTCTTTGAAATCAGATTATGGATGTCGTTTGTGACGTCGGCAAGCATTACGTGGCTCTGGATCAGCGAGCCGTCGCCGTTGCCGAAAACCGCGATTTCGCCTTCATCGGCTTCTGGGACTTTGGGGATGTAGGCATCCGGATGGATTGCCCTAACATACTCATCAATTATTTCAATATTGGAATTGATACTACCGATACTTTCGTCGATGTTTCCGATAGTGTTTGTCATGCCACGAATTTTCGCCCAAATATCAAGTAATTGTCCTTGCACAGAGACTGCTGTTGGATATTTGTTTATGGCATAAGGCACATGTGTATCGGTGATTTCCACAAGATTCGATGGTGATTCTATAATACCATTGGCAATAAGCCTATCTATATAGTTTTTGAGACCGAGAGTAGAAAAGTATTCACTCGATGACAAGTTGAATGGTTGCGAATTCAAAGGTAGATCTGTGACCTTGTTGCTCTTTGTCTCGTATCTGGATAGGTCGATTTTGTTTGTAATTGATGTAGATGCGAGGACGTAATTAGTCTGAGTACCGAGAGTATAACCGATAGGAGACTTCTCTGTAAGTGTGGCATAAAGAGTAGTAGTATCTCCGGCCCATGATCCTTCGCCAGACCACTCGATTGTATTGGAATCTGGATTTTTTCTTAGAGCAACTCCTATTGCGACAATTCTATTTTCCTGATATATCGCAGGATAATAATCATCTTCAAATCCGGCGTTTACAATAATGATTTTTGAACCCTGATATGTAGATGGAGAGCATATCCACTCCACATTTGTTCCACCATCATATATAGGCGTTAGAATGACATCAGACCATGTGGGGAGCCGAACACGAGTGGCAGTACCCAGATAATCAAATGTTAAAGATACTGCAGAATTAGCTTCTTCGTACGATAAGAAATGCTCATAGGAAGTCAGCTGATTATCAATAATATATACCCATTCATCCTCGTAGATTTCCTCTATTGTTAGAGTATGATTTTCTCCATCGCTAAACGTCCACTCCGTGAAGCCAGCCTCGGCTTCCTTACGCGTGAGGGCGTTGGTGGCCACATCATAGGAATTGGTTGCTATTGCGTACGCATTTGTCGCTATATCATATGCGTTCGTCACTAACTGCCAGTCGCCACTTGCAGGCGGCTCTTCCGCCTTTGCCCAGTCTGGAATTGCCACAACAACAGTATTCGTGGGCGTTATCTTTGAGTGACGAATCTCGCGATACTGTGCATTGCAAGACAATGCCAGAAAAGCAAAAATGATAGGTGCCGTAAACTTCATGTTTCAATACTCCTCTACTTGTCAATCCTCTGGCTCTTCGTCATTGCTGATTGTCGCGCCAAGTTTCTTTATGAGCATGGCAAACTGTTTGCGGAAATCCCAATCGGAAGAGTACATGTCAAAGTTATCACCCTTCATAACTTGCGCAATCGGGTTGAACTCGATGCCGACGCGTCCCTGTCCTTCCTGCGGATTCAGTGTCACCTTTACTGGAATTGTATTGCTGAATGTGCGTTTCTTTTTGTCTGCATCAATTACGTACAAGGAAGCAAACTGCATGCAAAGCGGGAAGGTTGAAGTCACAGATGAAGGGATTACAATATCGAAAGTTTCTCCACCGACAACGTTGGTAAACTCCTGCGTGAATCCGAGGAATGAAAACACAACCTTGCACCCAGTAAGGTCAAGTGTGGTGTTTATCGTACACGGTATCGTATTGTATCCTATGGCATCCGTATCGTCACCCTTCACGATGATGATGGGGTTTGCAAATGGATTAGTGCTTCTTCCATATCCGCAATTAAACATTCTGCACCTCCACGGTTCCTTCGTCCGTGTAAACGTTCATAGTGAACACAACCTTTTTACTTGCACCGTCTCCAATAACATCGGCATCGAACGAGATTATAGACGAAACGAATGGAAGTGAGTTGACCTTGCGCCTTACAGCCGCCTTCCATTGTGTGAGATTCGCTATAGATTCAAACACAGTCTCCATGTAGGGGATTCCTGCTTCGACATCCAGTTGCAATTCCCCTCGAAGTGTTCTCACGCAGTCTGCGATGATGTTAGCGTATGCCTCTTTGTCGTACGATAGAGAAAGCAGTCCGTCGGCATCAATCACGATGTCGTGCGTGTCTTTTGTCTGGGCGAGTGTGAACATTATATGATATAGATTCTGAATGATATACTTAAATCCCATGCGCCTAGTGTTGTTGTACCTGATATACTATATCCAAAGCCATTCTGAATACATACTGAAACAATTTCCCCTGCGCTTACATTTTTTATTTCGTAGTTTGGTTCAACATGTCCAGTGCCAAGATTACTTGCATACCAAGATGATATTAAAGAATTGGTTGGCAAGCCTGGTACTACAAAATAGTCATTATAAGTCATACTACTTCCTATAGATGGAGATATGTTTGGAAATACAACATCATCTATACTTGAAAATGTACGAGCCAAAAAAGCCTGTCCAAATATCCCGATGCGTCCATAGGAGTTGATTCCGCCTTCATGTGTAGGCGATGGTATAGTTCTCTCATATGAACTCACATCAATAAATAGCAGTCCGGAAGCAGGAGATTTGAAAGTTATTAAAGCGGAAGCATTATCATATGGATTAGCAGCGGCTGGAAATTCATAATCATCATATGATACTATCAACGTTTTGTTCAATTCCTGCTCGCCTTGATTTAACAGCATCCACTTGCCGCCATACGATTCATTTCTAAAATCGGTCAAGTTGTTATCGACAAGCGATAGTATCTTCAATAGGTCTGTTCCATTGAAGTAGTCAAGAATCGCCCCCTTTGGGTAGCCACCAATCTTCTGCGCAAACACCGGGTCGAATGTGTTTATACCACCACACATACGGTAAAAATCATTTTTCGTCGCGAGGTTTCCTATGCGGTTCATCTGCGCACGAGTGACGTATTTGCCGCCGTTGCTGTGTGGCGCAGAGAATGCGCTATCGAATCCCTTGTCAAAGCAGAAGTCTGCGCCTGCATCCGTTATCGGTGCAATAGCCGCACCGCTACCACCTGCAAACGGCGTAGCAAATAACTGTCTCTCTGGTAATCCCGTCATGCTCTCCAGTTCCCTTCTGGCGTGATTCGCCAATTAAAGCTTGAATCGTCGAGACCTCCGATAATTGGGTCGGTTCCAGTCTCTCCGAATTGCTGTCCTTCCGTTTCCGAGTAAATCTCCGTCTCTGTATCAGTTCCAGTCTCGATATAACTCTCTGCAAGTCCAAACATTGCGCTTTCTGAATGGTGAGTATCTTCAACACCAGATGGAAAGATGAATGCTAATTCTGGATATTGTGAGATAAGTGCGCTCATTTCCGCTACTTCATCAGCATCAGAACCCGGGTTTCCATCGAAAAAAGTAAATGTCAATCCCATATTTGGGAACGTCGAATTTTGATTATCGTAAACCGTGGCGCGCCCATTGAAGACATATTTGAGGTATGACACATAGGCATCAAACGAGGCGTTCGAGTTCAAGAGCCTTACACGTCCGATAATCAGTCTGCGATATAGTTCCGTAGAAAGTGATGTCTTTACGCCGTCAATATCAAGCGTAGGACGCATTATGCCAAGCGTTTTTCCCCACGTAGCAAGTTGGTCTCCGGCAGTAAGAGGATCAGATGATTCTACAAGTTCATCAAAAAATGCCTTAGTTGTTCCGTCAAACATCTCCTTCCATGCAAGAATGATTCCTGCAAGTTTCTCGGCATTGTCATACTGCCACAATACCGTGCGAAGGATGTCTCCATTGTCGGAGTTATCTGTTGGATAAACTGTCATACGGAAACTGTCACATCATCGGATGTTATATCAGTGAGATTATAAGGCTTCAAAAGGATATTCTCTGCCGCTGCCATCGTTTGGTTCTCTGTTCCTGCATCAGTCACAATGCTGAATGTGGCCGACGTGCAAACAATTCCAAGTCCGCTTGAAGACACCGCCGCTTTAATCATATCTGAAGTCACGAGGGTATTTCCCTTATGCTCCGCCATGTATGAAACAATCGCCGCCTTCGTATCGGATACAATGTCAATTCCTGTATAAGCGTCTGAAAGTACGGTCACTGCAATTCGATAGTCAAGTTCGATTGGACGATAGAAACGAACATATGATTCAGAACCAGTCGTATTGTCACCAATGATATTGATTACCTCTTCGCCATATTCACCAGATAATTCTGGAATTGTATATCCGCATCCAAGACTCTTTGTTGCTACAATTGCCTTTGCTATTTCTGCCTCTTCTCCACCACGAACGCATATGAAAACAGAATGCGGATTTACGGAAATGCCTATATCGGAATTTGGCAAAACAGCAGGATCTTCTTTTCCATTGTCGAGAACGCAAATGTAATCAACACCTTGAACTTGGTTTATCGCGTTTCTTATGGATGCCGCAAACCCACTACCCCTTGAACTGCTTGAAAGGATGCGCGTTCTGAAATCATTGTCACTCTCTTCAAGGAATCTTTGTACTCCAAAGAGGGAGCCGATATTGTCGAGCCATCCTCCAACAGCCTGTTCGATGTTTAGACTATTGGCATTGAGAGCATTCACGCCGATGACATTCACTATGAGCATCGTGATTGCTTCAACGAGCCTACCAGCCATGGTCTCTGGCGCAAGATTCAACCCCGCTCCCCATTTTGCGAGAAACGCATTTTCCACTTTCGCTTTGACTGCGGAAGTGTCTGGTATCACAATTCCTTTACTTGTGATGTATTCGTAAAGGTTAGTGAAGTCTGCTGTTATTCCATCGTCTGCCATCTTTTTCGCCTCGCATTATATCACATGTTTCAGTTAAAACAACACACTAAATCCATCCGCTTTCGTCTTCGACATCCGTAATAATGTTTCCAAACTTTTTGCACTTGCGCACCTTCTTGGAAAGCGTTTCCTCTTTAAGAACAACATCGGTGACTATCTGCATCTCTTCCCCTCCTTCACCTTCGTGCTTTATGCCTTCCTCATCAAAGATGAATGAATCCCCATCTTTTAGCCGCCTCACAACAAGTGCGCGAGAATCGCCAAGTTCAGAACTGCCGAATGCCATTGGCAGAAAGAATCCGTTTTCAAACGATTGAAGAATCCCGTTGTCTGGAACTACCGGGCCCTTATTCCTCTGCTCCCCATCTTCCTGTTGCTCTTCGTCGAGCCTCGTACAATTCTTTTCTCTTGCACCAGACCATGCCCTATCAATTGCAAACAGGATTCCTGTATCTCCTGCAAATAACGGAGCATCAATCATGAACCCGCCTCTGCAAATCTGTAATACTGGAACGGTGCATTCTGGACGATCTGAACTGTCTTTTCCAGTGTCAGTGTTATACACCCATTTTACAAGCGGCACAACGGTCGCGATATTCGAGCCACGATTAAATGCCTTGACAATAGCAGGAATTGCTCCCATTCGTTTCACATCGAATAGGCGAAATAGCGTTTCGATAAATCCCTTCTCGGTATTTATCTTGCTCAAATCATAGGAGCGTATCGCTTCTTCACTCATCGCTAAAATTTATTCCTGTGTGTGTCAAGTTGTGTGTACCACTCCTGCCCTCTGAAATGGCCTACATGCCTTTTATATATAACATAATAACTTCCATTCGCTTTATTCACAAGACGCGATTCCACGTTTATCCAAGAGAAGCATTTTATGTCTGGATCGAGGCGTTTTATAACCCTTGCACCAACCATTGTGATATTGTTTAGCCCAAGCATTCCATTGTCAATACTGATGGTCTGTATTCCACCGGAAATTCTATTTCTTTCTCCATGATTATCAATGACCGTTATAACACCTTCCTCATCGACATACATAATAAGACCGTAGAACTTCTCATTGAACCTCAATACAAGGTCGTATGGAGATGTCTTATCAAAGTTGAATGATGCCGAAAAGTCCTTGCTTGTCCTGACCGCATTCCATTTCATGCTGCGTCCGCATAGCATAGCAATTTGTTCTGCTATTTCACCAAGTGTCTTCGGAGGTTCTGGAATATTTATCTGCGGAATATCTTTACTTAGGTAATTCAAGATGCACTTGAAGTTCATCCATGCTTCTGGTGGTTGTGTTGGAAATGCCTCACAGATAACTCCATCGAATATCGGCTTCTCGATGTTGTCATTCTCGTATCCTGCATAAACGCGGATCTGACGGCTCCTGCTGAATGCCTCTGTTGGATTCCAGACAGTCAGCCCAGCCATTGTTTCCTTCGAAAGTCCAAGGATGCTTACAACAAACTTCGGACAAATCTCTGCACTTATCGTTCCGTCAAACTTGAAGTCAAGAGAATCTTCACCACCATAGGTATCAAAACCACCACGATCATTTTCTATGGCGACATATCCTATGCGCTTCCAGTCTCTCGGCTCTGTCGTTAGTGCTGACATCTACTCGTATTATCCTTTAATGGGTTCGTACATCAAGGCGCATGTAGATTCGTTGAAGTTTGTGTAGTGCGGCATATCTTGCGTCAAACAATGGAAGCGTAGATTTCCTTTTAATTTCTTTGCAATACCACCCGGAAATATCGGCTCATTTGCTATACAGCGCATGCCGCCTATGATAAGTTCAGATTCAAGATATAATGACATGAATGTCACGCCGCGGAATGTGCGAATTGCAAACGTGTACCTATCCCCATCAATGTTTATGATGAAGGATTGATTTGGAACTTGTATGAGTTTTATGAAGTACATCTTATACCCTCTGCGCCGCAGTTCCTATCTGTCGTGTTGAAGTATTCTCCGCATTCTGTGGTTTTGGATTTGCCGTTGAATATGACTTCTGCACCATCATTGCCTGCACATATTGCAGTTCATACTCCCTCCAATCGGGGTGCTGTGAATCCTGCTTCGATCTAACTCGCCGCAAAATCAAATCGGTATATTCATCGTCCAAATCAGAAGCAGAATAAAACTTGAAATCTCTATCCAAAAACATTTCATCTATTTTGCGCTCGGCCTCTAATCCTTCCTGTCTCTTCTTTGAATCGGGATCTCCACAAAGAACGTGTCCAGTCACTATCACTGTAAATGGGTCTATTACCTTGTTGTCGAAGGAGATTGCTCCGGTTTCCACAGGAGCACCTATTACACGCGCGGAATCAACCATCTCCACGCTTGCAACGGAGAATCCATTGACCTTGTCTGAACAGTTGTTGTCAGTATAGATTGCCGCGCTCATATCATGCCACCATCATTGAATCGAGTGCATCAAGGGTTGTCTTATCGTGTCCGGAGACTATGCCAAGAACCTCGCCAAATGTCTGGCTTAGTGCCGCCTGTTGTAGCGATACGCCATTCACATTTATGTTCACGACATTACTCTGGTTATTGTTTGTGGTATTTGCTCCATCGCCAGAAGCCCCGCTATTCCCGTTGCGTTCGTAGTCCGCGCCAGAGCGTGCGGCCTCCTCTGCTTCAAGTTCTTTTCCCGCCCAACGATTTATTATAGTAGATGGACGAATCAGCCAATCGAGCCATGTGCCGCCAGTTTTAGTCTTTATCGCTTTGTTATCTAATATTCCGAAGAGTGTAGTCAATTTGGAATCTGTCCAAAATGATCTCCACCAATCTTTCGTCATGAACCCAGAAGACCATCCCTTTGCTATATCAATATCGAGTTGTGCCGCCCACTGATTTTCAATTTGTGCTCGTGTAGCACCTTTCCCTGCCAATAGTTCCGCAAGCATCATCGTTTTTGCATCGAAACCAGGAGAATCGAAACCAGGAGATTCGCCAATGGCCATCTTCATACGATTGCGTTTTTCACCTTCTGGGACACTTGCCGTCATTGCCCCCAATCGCTTGAAAAATGATTCAGCGTCGCCATACCTAAACATCGCCTGTCCATAGATTTGTGAAATCTTCGCAGGGTCAGTAATTCCCGCTCTCATAGCGGCAGTCTTAAAGGGCTCAGTTGGCTTGCCATACATACTCTCAGCGGCAGTCCATCCAACTATGAGTTTGTTAGCGGCAATCTCTTTTTGTAGTGCTTCGTTTATTACCCCAATTCCTGCACCAACTGCACCACGTGCATACATACCAGGATGTGATGCCGCGCCCCGGATTAGTCCTCCAAACGGCATGCCCTTCGTCTTGCGCATCAACTGCGCGATATAATGTATGTCCTTTGTGGATCTTTGTCCAAACGTGAAGAATGCAGGAAACTTATTCATCATTTTCATCATTTCAAGACGCAGAGCTCTCTCCTTTTGTGACTGCTCCAGATCGTGCTTACGTTTCCATGCTATGCCAGCCTCTATGCGTCCTTCTTCTCTACCTCCGTAGTGTTGTGTGAGGTCAAAAAGTTCTCTATCTTTTACTGGAAACCTATCATACCAGACAGCATGGCGACGCTTTGCTCTTATCTCAGCACTTATCTTGCGTCCCTCCTCGTATTGTGAAAGGCGAGTGAGATAGCGATTCTGGTTTTCTTCATTTCTTGCCTGTTGCAATCGTTGTTCTTTGGAATATTCTTCTGCTTGAAGAATTTGGCTTGCACCAGAAGTACCATACTCGCGAACGAGTTGAATCTTTCTCGCTCTTTCCGGATCTATGATTTTAGCAACAGTATCTTGAATGGCTTGTCTTCTCGCAAACTCCCTTGCACTGCGCTTGGACAATGCCTTCTCGTATTGTGCCTGCCGCTCTGGTGACTTTAGAACACCTCTTCTTACATTATTCTGTCCGCGTATTAGTGTCTTGTATTCCTTTAACTCTGCATTGAGTTGCCTCACAAGGTTGACATTGGCAGAATATGCGCGCAACATCTGGATGGCTTCATTGCCTTCTATCTGCCTCGTTATCTGTTTGGCCGTTCTACTACCAGTTGTACGCGGAGCAGGCAGCGAGGAAAATAGTTCGCCCAATGCCCTAAGAACATTTGCAATTGTATCTCCTCGTGCCATGCTACCTCTTCCTGTTTCTTGCTTCTCTTATTGCCCTGTCTTCTTGAAGCCACTTGTTATAGATACCAGTGAAGTGCACTTCCCAGATATTGTACATGTCCTCCATAGAGTATACCTCTCGAAGTTCTCGCAAGGTTGCCCTGCCAGACTGTAAGACTTGGGCGATTATCGGGTCGATGTTTTCAGACGGAGTTGACTTGTTTACAAGTCTGATTCCTCCGCCACCCCCGCCGCCTCCAATACGCTTTGGAGGCCGCCATCTACTAAAAAACCGAAGTTCTCCTTTACCATGTGCCCAACAAGAATGTGCATTTCACAGATATTAGGGAACGTAGAGTTTATAGCAGTATCGGTGTCAAGTTCTTGCCAGTCGCAACCTTCCTCTTTTACCGCCGTGCGTTTCAAAATCTCTTTCACGATAGATGGAGGGAGCGTTGTAATCCCGACGATGCCACCATCTGTAATGGCTTTCACAACAGCAGGATAAACAACGCTCTGCGCTTCGATTGCAGGAATCTTGGAGATGGCGAACTTGCGTCCGCCAATCTCCACTTCCTTTGGACTTATGAAGTCTCTATACAACATAGGCTGTCACCTTACGCATTCGTGGCCGAAACGCTTCCGGCAGGAGCATATCTCTCGAACTCGAAGTTGTACGTACGAGCCGACATACGTCCTTCCGCAGATGTAGAAGGTCCAGTAGGCGCATTCTTCATGCGTCCATTCGTCCATGTGTACGTCCTGCAAGCCGATGCGTTTTCTCCGCTCTTATCAATTGCAGGAACTTTGATAGTCAGCGATTCGATGATTATATCGGAGATGGCCGCAACCGAGCCAATTTGAAGCGCAGACTTCTGCGCCAGTTTCTGCAACATGACATCTTCATCCGTATTCGGTATGACGGTCACAGAAACAGGATAAACAGACGGGGTGCGAGAAGAAATCATTTCGCCATTGAGATTCTTCCTATTGTCGGAGAGATCGACATCAGGAGATTCAAAGGGCGTTCCTTCATCAGAGAATCTCGATATGGTAATAACTCCGGCACCCTTGGGTTTGATTATAACCTTCGCGCCTACTGTACTAATGTCAAACATTTCTACTTTCTCCTTTCTTTACACGAGAACGTGAGTACCTTCAACCTTGGAAATGCTGTCGCCCTTCGCATACACGAGAAGATACTGGCAGACATAATCCGTCCCGCTTTTCACAATGTTCACAGCAATGTAATATCCCTGCGTCTGAACATCATCTATGGCATCAGCGTTTCCGGCATACTGGAGGATCTTCGCTCTTGCTTCGGCCGACAACGGCTTATCAACAAGAATCACGCCATTCTGCGTAGCCTCATTTGCCGCCTCGTTCACCATAGCATACACATAGGATGCTCCATCGGTATTTGCAGGAACCTTCGGCATAGAACCTACGAGGTTAAACCATCCGATTTCCACGCGGGATTTGAGCCATACCATGTCACGATATACTCCAAGTTCCATTCCGCTCGCGTTTATGCCCTTTTGATAGAACTTGAGATTCTGCCCATATACCTGCACTTCGCCGATGTAGTTTGCCTTGGCAGTGTCGGCCGCCGCTTTTGCTGTGGCATCGGTAATCGTAGCCTTCGCGCCTTCGAACGTCTTGTAGTTGATTGTCGAAGAGGCGTTTCTGTTGTTGTAATTCACGGCGGCATACCATGACATTGGCATCCAAGGCGCGTAGTTGTCCATAGAATCCGTGCTTGTATCATCCGGATCGACATTCTCCATCTCGCCAATCACGATATGAACATTGTCGCCAGTGAAGGTCGCAGGATATGTTCCTGCAACAGTAGCCACAAACAATGCAACTCCATTGGCCGCGGCTATCGGGGCAACATCAGCGAGGTCGGCTGCAGAAGAACCGAGGAAGGCAAGTGAACCAAAGTTCGTGAACGAACCTAGAACCGCATTGAGCCTCGTGACTTCATCGCCATTGTTTGTGTAGGATGCGACATTCAAGAACTGCGGATTTGCGCCATTGGCAACATAGCCAAAATAGTTCTTTGCAAACTTCAAGACTTTGGCATCACTATCGAAGCATGCAACGATGCCGTTATAGTCCAGTGCGACTGCCTTGCCTGCAACATAATCCGTCTTCACGCTTGCATATGCAGCAGGAACCGTTGCTTTCATGCTATCAGTCACGAAAAGGAGGCCGGAAAAGTCGCGGTCTCCTACCACGTTGGACGCTACCTGCGCTCCGACGTTTATGTAATCCTTTATAGGAATTGCCATATTCAGCCTTTCTTTCTGTTATACCGGGCGCACATCGGGGACGGCCAAGTCCACCGGGGCAACCCCTATCGTTTTCTGTTCCTTCGGCACTTGTATCTTCACCGTGAAGACTGCGCGCTTCTGGTACAAATCACTGTCATCATTATATACGATGATATTCACAAAATCAATGCGTTCGTTTACGATACCCTTTTTTCTTAAAACTTCGCTTCCGGGGCCATTGAACCATGTTATTAGCCAGTCGGCCATATCTTCTGGAAGGATTGAATCTGCGTTCTCAATGCCCTTCCTTTTGCAGATGGAATGGATTTGCCAATGTTGCAACTCTATCCAATCATCTTTTCTGTCGAGAAGTCCAGTGCTGACATTCGTTTCGTACTTGTTCCCCTGCCATCCAAGCCTTTCGGCGCGGACGCAGTTTACAAGAATTACCTTATCGGCCTTTGCAAATGAGGCATTGGCAAACTCCATAACGCCCCATCCAGTTATACCGTAAGATGTCAGACCATTTGATATTGCCTCTATCAGTGCCTTCTGTACCTCAAGTCTCGATTTGTTGCTTACTGACATTATGACATTACCTCCTCGCAATAAATTCGCTTCCAACCATCATACGCAAGCCAGTTTGCTACATGGATGACATTGAATGTCTTACCGTCGTATTGAATCTGGTCTGGCGAATCTTTCCTTGCAACGGTAGAAAGATTTACGCCGCTTATCCATATCGTTATGAACACATGTGAGAAGTCCAATCCCAAATCCTTATAGTCCTTCTCTTCGATGTTCTTGCCTCCGAAAGCCGATACGATGCCTGGCTGCACATGCGCACGTGCGTCAGTCCATGCTCCATATGTCGGCGCGTACTGCCCAAACGAATCTACCGACTTTGTTGAGAATAGGCGGTATTTTATCGGAACGGTCGGAATCATTCGACATGCGAGTTTGTGGATGTTTGTAAAAATGCTCATCTGGATTCTCCTTTTATTCTATTGCGGCAGATCGAATACGTCCATAACGTTCCCTATTGTCCAATCATCTCCACCGCTTCCGAAACTTCTAGCATACACTTCCGTTCGATTAGAAATCTCTCTCAATGGTTTCTCTTTGCGAGAAGTTGCTATGTTTCTTATGCGATGAAGCTTCTTCTTCTCCGTCGGCTTTTGAAGTGTTATCTGTTTCTTTATATCGTCCTCAGAAACTTTTCCAGCATATACTTCATATCCAACTTCGTTAGCAAGCATTCCAGTTTCTACAAGTGGCTCTTGCAAACCCATTGGATAAGAAAGACCATAGTATTCCTCCTTTCTCTCTCTGCGCGATATTGTTGATTTGTCAAGAGGAGGCTTTACGCCGCCCATGATATATGCGTAAGCATATCCTGCCAACTCTTTGCCAATCTTTGTAGCCACGCTTCTAAAACTACCATGCCCACTATTCAACACTTTAGCGAGGTCATTGCCAAGTTTCTTTCGCACAGCCGTTATGTATTCAGAATCTCGCAATGGAAGAAGAGGGTCGTATCCATACTCCATCAGTCTATGAAGTAAAGACTTCCATGATACAGGTTTCCACAATCCATTATCGTGCATCTCGTTTGGATGTAGAAATCCAACCTCTACCCATACATCAATTCTGCGCCTGCTGAACGTTCTCTGTATTTCAGCTGCCGTCCTTCTCCTTCTCGAAAGGAAATGTTCATTGCCGCCTTCCACTACCCGAATCTTGGCATCAGTCCAGATCGGAGTTATTTTCACCTTCATCAAATCCGAGAAGTCAGATGGCAATTCTTCAAAATACTCGCTCGCCTTTTTGAGAGACATCTTGTATTGTCTCTTGCCATATTCCCCATACTTTCTTGCAACGGTGCTTATTATTTCTGCCCACGACGCATCTCTTGTAATTCCTGCTTTACGAGCTGGAATCTTATATTTGTATGTCCCGAGAAGTCCACTTTCAATTGCCGCAAGCCGTATGTTATCCCAAGTTGGGGATATGCTGTACTTTCGCAGTTTCTCGGCCATATCCATAAACTGGTAGTATGTAAGACTGCGAACATTCCTATCTACTAATTTTATCCTCGCAGGACGTGCAGACAGTTTCCTTCCGACAAAGATGTATTTAAGCCTATTGGCTTGTGGCGTACCAGCAGGAGGCACAACATTCTGCCCGTAGAATATGCGCTTGACTATCGGGTTCATCTGGCGCACCTCGAAAAGTTATACGAGGTCTCTAACAGAATCCTCTGACGTATTTAGGAAGATGCCGTTCTCAGAATGCGCATCGAAAAGAGCAAGAAGTTCTCTGCCATACTGCGTTTGAGAAAGCCAGAAACTGAAATCGTCTGATGTAAAAGAGTTTGGCTTGGTAGTCTCTACCGATACAGAACCTACGGTAGCCTTAAACGCCATTCCTGCCAATCCGCCAGTCGTATCACCACCACCAGACGCATTTTCAAGTCCCTGTTTGGTAAGTGCGGCAATATGTGCAGATAGCAGGAATAGCGCATATGTTCTCTGCGGTTCTTGCAGAGGAAATCCTGAGAGGGCATTCCCGATGTGCATCATAGCGCGTTGCCCTGCGCTTTGGACATACGGCCTCTTATAAACCGTTTCATCCGAAAACTCCGGGAACGACGCCAAAAACTCTTCTATCGGGAATATCCTCTGCATGAAAAATTATCCTTTCTTGCGACGGCGACCCTTCTACGATGGATCTTTCCTCTCTTTGCGAAGACGCTTCTTCTCGTAAGACATCTTTCCGGCTTCCTGCATGCGCACTTTAAGAGGAGACATGCCGTCAACCTCTCCGATGTCAATGGATCCATCCTTGTTAAATGATGCCCCTGCGTTCTCTATCTCTTCTTTCGTAATTGGGCGAGCAGGGTTGTTCTCGTCTTCAAGCATATCGGACTGTGCGATAGCATCGCCCTTATCTTGGTCGAGTTTCTTTCCGCGAACAACAACAATCAAACCGCGGGCAATATCGCTCCTAAACTTTGGAATCGACATAAGTTTGTCGAGAGCCTTATCATCGACGAAAGTAAGAACGCTTATAGGTATAAGAGTATTCCTGCGTTCGAGCGGACGGTTAGATAATAGCTCTGCTCCACCTACAACACCAGAGCCTCCATTTATCAGAATGCCCGGACCGTCTTGGTGAAATTGCCCATTGATTTTAACCCACTTCGTGTAGGTGAACGGCGCAGTGCGCTTGGATATGATTGTGTGTGTCATGATTATTCTCCAACGGTTTAATGGATGAATGTGTTTTTGTTTTTAAGGGCAAGGGCGAGGCGGTCTTATGCCGTATCTCGCCCATGCTTTAAGAGAGTTGCGCCTTATCAGGTGCCGCTCTCGCTATCGGAATCAGCATCCGTGGTGGTATCAGTCGCAGTGTCAGTACCGCTACCCGGAGCATCGCCATTCGCCCAGATTCTCACGCCGAGCGGACAGGCGCAGATAGCACCAGCCAGAGACGAAGAATAGGCCTCCTCGCGACCCTTGACAGACGGCATCGCACCAATGAGGCGCAGTTTGCTCGTCTCGATGAGGTTGATCGTGTCCATACCAACACCGGGAACTGTCTTGGCAAACACAATCATCTCTGGAGCGCCATCATCGGCATCGTTCAATTCCGGCTTGAACGAGAGCGTCGCGGCCTTCCAGTTCTCGGCAAGCCACTTATTCGCCGTGTACCCGGTGACGGTATTGGGAATCGTAAACGCCGTCTGCCACGCGAGCGGAGCCGCGATGGTGACAGGAAGCGTCTCGATGTCGCCATTGCCCATGAGCGAGTTGGCGAGATCCTGCTTGATGGTAGTCAAGCAGGCAATCACATCGTCAACAGTGAGAGACGCGCTTCCCATGTCAACAGGAAGGTTTGCCTTGCGTCCGGCAAGATTAGGCTCCGTAAGAGCGCCGTAGAGTTTCTTTCCGTCAATGGCGAGGCCGAGCCAGAAGAACTCGTTGTTGAAGATGGAGTTATCAAGAACGATAGCATCCTTCTTATCGCCATACGGATTGCGGCGCATTACAGCACCAACGGCCTCTTCGAGCTTCGTGACTTCGAGTGCCCACTCAAGACGGATGGTGTCGCGAACATCCCAGCCGTAGTTGTAGGCGGCATACGGAGCGCGAGACCAATCATCATACAGTGCGTGACGAGCGGTCAGTTCGCGGGTCTTGAACGCGATTCGCTCGGTAGTCCAATCACCCATCACCTTGGTGCCGAACGTCTGAGCCGCGGTACGTCCGCGATACAGGACATTTATCGTCGCCTCGTTGAAAAGGGTGAAGAACTGGCCAAGAGCGTCGATGTTCGCATCGCCAAGCGAAAGCCCAGCATCCTGCGCAAACTTCTCAATCGCGGCCTTATACTCGGGGTCTGCGTCCATCACGCGCTTGATAGCGGCGGCGTCGCACGAAAAGCCCATACGCTCCGCATCTTTCACGGAGAAGTCGGACTTCTTCATCGCATCCGAAACAGAGAACCCTTTTAGGGTCATCTCGGGGGACACGCTGTCAGTGACTATCGTAAAGTCAGGTTTCATGTGTGTGTCTTCCTTTCTTTATTAGAGGAAACGGATAAGGGCGACGGGCTGGCCGACAACCTTTACCTTGCCTTCGGTGGTATCGACAACCTCTTCAACTTCATCGACTTCAAGAATCTCGGCAACCGTGCCAGAGGCATTGTACACGAGACCGTTGTACGACGTGGAGTAGTTGAGTTTGGCACCCTTCACCCAGTTGTGCGCTTCGGTATGCGTGTCAGAATCCACGTACGTCACAGCGTCCGTAGGAACCGCAACATACCATGCGCCCTTCTTGGCGACGGCAACCGTAGCACCCTGCGGAACAGTGAGTGTAGCAACATCGCTCGGAAGCGCCATGTTCACATGCTCATTCGGGTTCACGGCGATACCGATGCCGTTAGCCGCGCTCGTGGCGAGCGTCACAACATTGCCGCTTCCATCAAGCATAACGGCGGTTCCCATCTTCACGGATCCACCGGCGATATAAGGATCGGCAAAATACGGCTGACCATTCCCGTGCGTTCCGGGAATACCAGTAGCCATCCTCTTATTGATTTTGGTCTGCATCATTTCTGCATCCTCCTTGTGTATTACAAACTCGCCCTGTAATCGGCGAACGAAACTTTCTTCGTGACGGACGCGCTGTCAGTCACTACCGTCTTTGGCGCACTACCAATATTGGCAATTGCAATCCTCAGAGCCGCAATAGCAATATCAGGCTTTGCGTCCTTGACTATCTTCTGAATGCTCGTAGCCCTTGCACCTTCAACGGTAGAAGCATCAATCTTCATATCGCAAATGTGCTTTATGAGGTCGGCCTTCGTGCTGATGCCATCCATCGAGATCGTGCCAAGAATAGGCTTGCAATCGGCGGCAAGCTTCTCCGCATCCTTGAACTCTGCAACGGCATCCTTACACGCATCAGCCTTCTCCTGCTCGGCCTTCTTTGCGGCTTCGGCATCGGCGGCTTCCTTGGCCTTGGCATCCTCTTCGGCCTTCTTCTTGGCCTCTTCCTCTGCCTTGGCTTTGGCTTCCTCCTCTGCCTTCTTCGCATCTTCAGCGGCCTTCTTTTCCTCCTCCGTGGGAGTATTCAGAAAGTCCTTGCACTTCGCGCGGACTTCATCGGAGCAACCCTTGAGGGCTTCCACGACTTCATCTGCGGAGAGTTTACTAATATCCATATCGGGTTTCTCCAGTTGGATTTTTTCGTCACGTACAAACGCCCCGTCTGTGATTCGGCAATCGTGACCGTTTCTTGCCTCATCAACTAACGCAAGGTGATTTCCACACCTCAAGTTCGACTGGACGAAATCATATTTCTCACCCCTGAATACACCTTTCCGTGCCACGAAATCACAACCATAGGCAAGGGATAACTCGCGCTTCCCATCGCGGATCTTCTTTATCAGCGCAGGCGACCAGACATCAACGCGGCCTTGCAATTCGTTTCCGACAAGTTTAACCTCGGTAAGAACGCCTGCTTCGCGTTTTGAATCTGGATTAGCCATTCCATCAGCACTACCGATTACGGTATGATCATCAAGAAGTGGCTTGGCATTGAGGGATTCAATAAACTCTTTCTTGGCAATCTCGGATTTTGGACGATAGACATTGTAGATTCCCTTGGGATTCAACCCAAGTTTACCATCTTGGTCGATTTCCTTGCCGAGATACTGCGCGATTCCTTCGCAAAAGAACTTGCAGTCTCGATAGGTATCAAACCCATTCATGTCTGTCTTCTTATTACTTGCCATCGTCTATACCCTCTATCACGGTATGGTGGCCGCGAGCGGATTTGTCGCCCTTTTTAATGGCCTTCGCCTCTTCTATGAACTTCTGCGCCCTTGCTTCCTCATACATAATCTCGGCGCGTTCCGTCACAGTTGGCACATCGACATCGCCAAACTTTACGTCCATCTCCACTGGCTTTCCTGTCATGCAGGCAGTCGCTATACGGCACGTCTCCTTTACAATAGGAACCATCTCGTTCTTCTGGAGAATTTTCTCTTTCTGGGCGTACAGTTTTACTTCGTAGTTTCCACTATTTGCAAATCCTGTCAGCTGCGCCATCATGAACTTCGGGGAAGGAATGTCAACTTCTGCGCAGAGAATGCCGTATTGTGCAGTCGTGAGAGGCATACACTCCGAAAGATACGCATCCATTTGCTTGGCGTTGGAGTTTCGAGGAACAACGCGAATGCCCCAGTTGTTGGCATTGGCCGAGCAATTCATCAAGAACTTCTTTGCCCATTCTGGATTGGCAATCATCTTGCGAATGTCCGCTTCCATCACAAAAGAACGCTTCGAGCGCAAAAGCATCGAAGATTCATTCGCGCACACCTCGGCAGAATATAGGCGTTCAAGAATCATTTGCGGAACAGACGGCCCTTGCCACCTATACATCGGCTGATAAATCTTGCTCGTGGGGACATGGCGACGGAAGAATATCCATGATCTATGAATCTTCTTCGCATAGCCACTTCTATCAGTTGAGCCGTAAACCACCCATCTATTGGGAACCATGTAGAATTTATAGGTTGGGTCTGTCAATTCACGGCTATTTTCATCAAATTCCGGTGAGAGGTAATATGGCTCGATGTTCGTCCATCCGAGAAATGTCTTGCCCTTCAACTGGCTATAATCAACAAGAGGACTTTCCATGTCCACATCATCCTCGGCGAAACATGGAACCATCAATGCCGCACCAAAGCAACGCTTGTTGTGGTCAAAGATGGTCATTGTTTCATCGAGGTTGAATTGTTCCATGTGGAACAAATCTTCCAGTTCGCTTACAAGCGTCTTGTCTTTGCCCTTACGCGGCGAGAACTCAAATCCTGCGGCAACGGCATCTTCACCCGGCATGGAATCGGCCTTGTTCACAAAGCAGTTCTGGTCGAACCATGCGTTCACTTGATCGCCAAGGAAGAAGTTTCTTGCACCAAAATGTTTTACTGCCTTACCAATCGGGCCCCGAAATGCAGTTAGATGCGACGGCGGTATCGAACGGAATCCGAGCGGTATTGGTCCATTGTACTCAGGCTCTGAAATGGAAATGCCATTTGCGCTATCGCAAACGATCTTTTTGGAGCATCCGTTTCCAATCGGTATTTGTGACTTTACGAAGATGTTGCCCAGAGCTTCCGCATTCGACACCTCATCCACCGTATCGAAATACGATTCAGCACCAGAAGTGTCATACTTCTGGCGCAACGACTGCTTCTTTGCAGGCTTTGTCTTCTTCGCTCTTTTTTGCATAATTTATCCAAAATGCGATTTCATTATAACACTACTCATCATCAAAATCAATTCCATCGAAATCGTCAGGCTCCGGAAGATTGTCATCGTCTTCGTTTTCAGATAGGAAAGACTTGTCAGTGTCCTTAATTTTGTATTCAACATTGTAGTCGGATGAACGGATATTCTCCCATTCCGCGTATCTTGCACAGTCTGGGCAGTGGTCGCCTTTTGTTCCAGGTTCATCCATCGGCGTTCCGTCTGGCGCAATCTTTGATTCAAACATCAAGAACTCTTCTGCGGAATGAGGGCATCTGTCCGGGTCGATGATAATCTCTATGAGACCTTGGAAGTATTTATATCCCTCTTTTCGTCCATTCTCTCCCTGCTTTGGAGCATCCTCAACTGGTATTCTAAACTTATCTCCAGAAAGAATCTCCCTTGGTGCATCCTCCTGCGCATCGCACCAGATGGTATCATCCCTGCAATCCTTCGTATGCTTCAACACCTCTTCGGCAAACGCCTCGTATTTATTTGAGCCATCGGCGGGTAGTTCGTCTTGGTATATTTCATCGAAGATATACATTCGGCCTTCTTTAATGTATGTCTTCAAAAACACATTCGGGTCGATATATCCCCAGTCGATACCCATATTGAAGTAGTCGAACTTCGAAATTTCTTCATCTGTTATTTTACGGATTGTGACATTCTTGAAGAACTCTCTGCCAGTTCCCGTCACCTTCCCGAGGTACATATGCGCATACTGTACAGGTTTCAACTCCTTCATTATGCGGATTTCATTCAACGCCTTAGAACCTATCCACTTCTTTGGCATCGTAAGATACGTTGACTTATGTAGAAGGCGATTGGGCTTTACGGCGGACAACTTTGCTTCGCGATTTATCCAATCGAAATTTGACTTTGGTGGATTGTATGTGAGTATCGTCATGTACTCCATGTCGCCTTCATCATCGTCGCAATTATCCCCTGTCACTTCTCCTTCTTTACTATCATCTCCACCGCGAAGAAGCGACGAAACTGCCTGATCTATTTCCTCCATGCTCTTAAACTGCTTGGCTTCCTCGAACCACGCTATGGAGATATAGCCTTTCTCTACGGTAATAGAACGCACCTTCTCTTCATCATCAAGTCCTACAAAGAATATCTGCTGCCCTGTCACTGTGTTGGTGATCGTCATGTCAGTCTCTTTTGGTACCCAGTCGAATAGTTCGAGCCGTGCACGAACCTTCTTCATCTGTTTCCAACATGACTTACGGATGGAAGATGCGACCTTACGGACTATCACGGCGTTCTTTGAAGGATCGTTTATCAAAGCAAGCCAGATAATGACGGACGCGAAATAACTCTTCCCACTATTGTGATTTACAATTCCATTGCCAATGTAGTTATTATAGAACGGAACGAAAATATCATAAAACTCTTTCTTGCCAACATCTCGTATTGACACAATAGATTCTTCTATGATATATTCATGGATGTTGTTTATCACACCATTCTTATTTACGAAAGAATCAGAATATGAATCATCTGCAACGCTATGAGAAAGCATGTCTCGAAGCGATGAAAGAATATCACATTCCAAATGTTCGCTTTGGGAACAAGAAGAACGCGTGGAATCGAGAACAAGTTGCGCAACTTGCCGAACTTTGCAGGCAAGGTCTTCGCTCTTATGAGATTGCAAAGATAATGGGTAAATCTCCGAAGTCAATTCAAAAAGCGTTTCGTAGATTCCACTTCCCGACATTGAAGAACATTTGTCCTCGTAAGGGTGAGGACAACCATCTGTGGAAGGGTGGAATTCATTATGGGAAAAATGGCTACATCTATTATCGCCGTCCGAATCATCCGCATGCGAATCATGCTGGATATGTATTTGCCCATCGGTTAGTAGTAGAAGAACATCTTGGAAGGTTTCTACTTCCGGAAGAAGTTGTGCATCACAAAGATGGAAATCCCTCGAACAACGATATATCAAACTTAGAATTGTTCTCGCAAAACGGAGAGCATCTTCGTGCGACATTGAAGGGTGTTCGTCATAATATGACTGCCGAAGGACGCTTGAAGTTATCGACTTGCGCAAAAATGCGCTGGAAGAAATATCGCGAGAACAATTCAATGCCAAAAGTCGGTCGCCCTGCTTCAACTCATAGCAGGAAATCCACCCGCGAGCGCAAAGGAAACGATGTTCAGCCGTGACAGATATACAACGTCCAGACGATGTAAGTATTTCAAACATCTGTTCTGGCTCATATCTTGTTGCAGAACATCCTTGCGCAACAACTACATTCCCTTCTGCGTCATATGAATAGATAGAGCCTCCGCCAAAGTCTTTTATCTTTACATCTCCATGCGGAGTTGAAATTATAGTATCTCCATCTACGCAGGCTCGGCCGCCTTGTAGGAACAATTCATCGTATTTGCATTTTGGAATATCGCCTCGCAATTCCCTGCCATACACGAATGGAGAAATCTCATTCCATACAACGTTCATCGCAGGATTCCATAAGTCTTGAATAGGAATCTGCCCATTGCTCTTTGTTTTCTTCGTAGGTGCAGGCGAATGGCTTTTCGTCTGCGCAGTCGCTTGTACAGACGATGAACTTGCTATTGGCTTCTGTGTAATAACGGTCATTGCCTTTCGACAACCTCAGCATCAATTGCAGGCTCCTGCTCTTTCATATCAAGCGGAATACCGTCGGCATCTACTGCGACAACTGGAAGTGCAGGCATAAGAACGACACGGCGAGGCATCTTCATGCCAGACAGTTTGTCTGCATGGTCTCCAAATTTTGCAGGGCGCAATTTGCGTAGGAGAAACTCCTGCTGTTTCTGTTTGGCGATTTCGTTGCGTCCGTTTAATGCAAGGTCAACAGCCGCCGCCTCGATGCGTTGCGCCATTTCTTCTTGCGCCTGTTCGCGCATCTCCTTCAACTCAGGATCAGATTCAAGAAGATCGTGAACGACCTTGACCGGAACGTCAACAGCTCTCGCGATTGCGGCATCAATAGGATACTCCCCAGACACAAGCATCTCGATAATCTTATCGCGCTTGTCTCTGGGGATATTGACGGATGGCACTACGCCGTTATTCTGCGCTGTGACTGGCAACCCCATTGAGCGTCCTCCAACACAATCCCTTCACAATGAGCAGGGTTTGCGACATTCCATCCAGAATAGCATGTACGCCTGCGATAAGGCCCGCCTCGCGTTTCGCCTCTTCAATTGCGTATATTCCAACGTCGCATGAATCGTGCAGGGCCTCTATCAATTCGCGGTTGCTCTTGTCTTTCGTAACTTCTACCTTTTCAATGGCGAGGCGATGTATCTCTTCCTCCGTCGGGGGAAGCATCTCTTTCGCACCGAGATAATATGCTTCCTTCAAATCGTCCTCTCCATTGCCAAAGTCAACTTTATCGGCAAGTAGATGAAGTGCGTAAAACCATTCATCATGCGAACGGTAGTGCATATCCTTCGCAATCCATCTTATGGAGCATATCTGCGCCAGAACTTCAAGCATCTTATCGTCCATTTTTCATTCCTTTCTTTTTTGCCACATTGGACATTCTATTCAAAAGCCATTCAGTGCTACCCTTCGCAAGGCCATACTTGCGATCTAACTCCTTGCACCTTCTTCTATCCTTCTTCTTCATATCATATTACAATACAATATATATTACCATACCATATATTACCAGTAGGTATTGATACCCTATGGATAGGGTATCATGGTTTGGTGATATTAAAGTATTTTCTCCTTGCATATTCTGCCATTAAAAGCGCCTCTGCCATTCCGTCGCTATCTACCTTGCATCGTTTTGTTGGACGCAGGCAAGTACCGGGGAAAAGTTCTTGCGCTCTCCGTATTGACATACCCTTGATAAACGCCTTTTCCGTTCCACGTGGGAACACCAGAGAAAACTCCGACTTCCACTTTCTTGGAGATACGAGGTTGTACTGGATTCTTGCGTATGATAGCATGCCTTCTATAATTCCCTTGTTCCGCCCAAAAGAGAACATCGAAGTCACGCCTTGTCCGGGCATCGCATGCACGTCTTCAACCACGGCACGGCATCTTTGATTTGACATCTCTCGGCATATAGCACTGTTTATAACAGCACGATACATTGTAATATCAAACGGGCTGACAGAAATCACCTCCGCTTTGTCTGGTATGAAAGCGGAAATCATAGCGACAGCACCTGCCGCGCCGGGGTCGAATCCGAGAAAAATCACTTATTCGCCTTCATTGCGAGATTGTGAAGCATTGCGAAGTCCATTGCGAGCATAAGGAGTTTTGACTTTATGGAATCCACAACAACTTCAAGTTTCACACTGTCAGGAATGTTGCATTTCTTCACTTGAATCTTCTCTTTGAGATTCTTTGCGCTTACCTTTTTCGGTGTCTTCGTGATTTCGCTCTGTGCCTGCGCCTGAGCTTTCAACATGGCACGACGTTCGCGACGGCGAGCATTCTTCCTGTCACGCTGTTCCTGTGTGAGAGGCTTGCGCACCCTCTTCTTTTCCTGCTTCTTGGGCATTGCCTTCATCTGGATTTCTCCTATTGTTGTTGGTTGTTGTTGTTTCAGAAAGGAAGATCGTCAGCATCTCCGCTTGTGCTTTCGGATTCTTGGACGGCTCCCTTTTCCAAAATCTCGCAAGACTGGATGAACAGTTTGTTTATGGCATATACCTTATTCGTTCCCTTGCTCACGCCTTCAATGAGTATCGGCATAAACTCGATGCGTACCTTATCTCCGGCACTTACGTCTGGAACGAGATCCTTTTTCTTTTCCGACGTTGAAAACATTACGCGTTGCGGATACTTCAATCCGGTCTCATCCGGATTCGTGCGGATGGTGAGTTCTTTACCGAATCGGTTTTCGTTAAACTTGCTCACATATCCAACGAACTCATACTTCACATATACAGCATCATCTTCTGTCATTTTGATTGTGTCCTTTCTTTACTGTTTAGTTTCTCAATAGCGTCTTTAGCGCGCTGCGCTTGCCGCTCTCTGAAATCTACAAGCCATCTTGGAACCGATCTTGGTGCCTTTCTTGCCTCTTCTGTCGGCAAAAACACCCAGTTGCAATTCTCATGTGTGATGTCGAAGTGATGCGTTGCCATGATTTTCAGGCGAGTTTTGTATGGCAGGTCACTCTCGCGCATTAGGTTTATAACCCATTGTGGCAACGGTTCATCTCTCTCTTCGTCAAGTGGACATCTCGACTGGACGCTTTGGTGGATTATCTCCCATCTGTCGCCATACTTCTCCTTCTGCCTTGGCTGTTCCAAGACGCGAGTTATTGCATTCTTCTCGATCATCTTCCCGACATCTCCAATCTTTGAGCCCTGCGCATTGCAATCCTACTCCTGCGCTCGTTCATTCTTTCAAGGGCACTTGCTCCAAGTTCAAGGCATTGCCGTACTATATCTGAGAAAGCAAATCCATTCGGTATCAGCGAGTGGATTCTATTTTTTATCTGCTTCGGGACGACGACGCAAATGCTTGCGGAATCGTCAGCCATCTTTCCGTGTCTGGACATCTGTTGCCTGCTCCTGCTTCTTCAAGTACCGCACAATACTCATTGCCGAGCGAATTGCCTCTCTTTCTTCTTTTGACGCAGACCTACTGTATCTATACGCACATTCAGCAACGAGGCAAAACTTATCTTTGTCGAGGTAGTGAGTAAGGATAGCCACTGCGGAATCCATTGCAACTCCTATCTCTGTCGGTGAGAATGGGAATCCTGGCTGTGAATACTTACGACCTTTTCCCCTTATCCATTTATTATATTCTCTAAGAGTTTTTACTATGTCTTTTAATGTCATCATGATATACGCTCCTTCAAAACGTGGTGTATTATACCATATCGGCATTTTCAAATCAATTACTCAGTAAATATTCCTTCCCAGAGCGCATCCATTGTTTCCTTTGATAGACCAAGCATAGTCTCTTCCATGCGGTATCTGTCTCTTCTGACGAAAGATTCTTTTTGCCTCATCTCGCGAAGCTCAATCCTCTTGTTCCGAATATCCCTAATCTCATCAGACATATTCGCAAGCCTATTCGCAAGCCTCTCTGCTGCTGCCTTCCGTTGGCACTTCACAGAGCAATACTTTGCAGTTCCGCGCACAGATTCAAACTCTTTTCCACATACTATGCATTTTACTACTATGTTGATTTTTTTATGATTTTGTCTATCGCGTTCTATCCTCGCATTTATAGAGCAGGCATCCGAGCAATACTTTATTCCTTTGCGATGTGGCATGAACTTCCTTCCACAATATAAGCATTGTACCTCTTGTAGAGGATGCTTGTCACGATACCACTTTTTCCTATCTTCCCTCTTTACACATGACATACCCACCTTCATACATTCGCGAGAACATCTTTTCTGCATGCCCTTTATAGGCATAAACTCTCTTCCGCAAATGTCGCATATCCGTTTTTCCAGTGCCATATTATTTCTCTCCTTTCGTAAGAACTTTTCTAACCTTTTCCCAATACTTTACTGTTGCCTGCTTGCGCCATCCATTAGGGCCTCCATTGTGGATGCGCGCAAAAACTTCATCGTTTGGCTTCTTGCGCCAAGATGTTTTCATGTATATCCTGCCATAATGTGTCAGATACTCACGCACCGCTTGGCGCGATTCCTTACGATTATTTGGATCTACACGCCTGCCAGTAATGCGATAAACATCCTCGATGTACGCAGGTGTTAGTTGGTACACGTTTGGCGATGTGAGCCCATTCTCGCTTTCAACGTCGGCAATCGCATCCAGAAGTCGGTCGCTTGGCGTGATTGTGCATAGCATCATTGCCGTGAATGGGACGCAAAATACTGCAAATATATTCATAGTGATAACTCTTGTTGTTGATAGACCTTGCTGGAGCAATGGCGGCACCTTTCGCAAGCTGGCGGCTCCGGCGTCTCGATTGTGAACACCTTGCCGACAGCCCCGTGGTAGTACATCACCTTGCTTGCGGGGTACGCGGAACGGATCGTGCAGAAGGGGATTCGCAGATTGCCAAGGAATATGAGCTGGATGTAGTCGCCGCTCTTCAGCGGGTACCGTCCGCCCTCGTATGTGGTATCGTAGTCAAGCAGCTCCTTCGGCGTGTGCGCGTCAATCTTGATCGGGCGCACCGCAAGCAGCTCCGCCGAAGTCTGCCCGTGCAGCTTCGGGTATTCGTGTGAAAACCTGATCGTGTTCATTTCCTCGCCACCCCCGCAGCAATCGAAAGAAGCCTGTTCACGTCCTGCGCAAGCCGGAACGCGGAAATCTTCTCGTTCGTGGTTGTCGTTTTCGTCTCTTGCACGATCACGCGGCAGTCCATGCCGTCGCGCTTCTCCTCAAACCTAACGGTCAAATCAGTCATTATTCACCTTCGCTTTCTCTGCACAGTCGCCGCAATCCGCAGTGATTCTCCTCGCTTGTTTTCACTCGGGCTTCGCAGTTCGCGCATGCGTTATGCCCTTGACAGAAGTAGGAAAATGCCTCTTCTCGGGCTTCTAATGTTTTGTACTTCTCTTCGTTCGTCATGTTGTCTTTTTCCTTTCTTATTTGTTTAAGCCTGCGAACACTCGTACGCAGAAATCACTTGTGCTTACTTACCATCTCATTCCACTTCTTGACAGCCTCTTGCCATAGTGATACGAATAGAGATGCACATTCTGTTTTTATTTTCATGGTATCGTGTGGGTCTGCTACTTCAAGAGACTCAATCGCATCGGCAAGATATGCAAATCTTCGACATATACTATCGTCAATCACGATTCCATTTTCTTGAACTTCAATTTTCATCATTCTCCTCCTTGTCTTTGCTTTTGTTATGATAGTAGATTTGGTTTAACAGCATCACACACAGTATAGCCATGATGAAAGCATGACAACTATCATGATGCTTATAGGAAGCGAATGCACATATGGCGATTTGAACAGTCCCTTGTGCTATTGACATGAAGTATTTGTTCATCACTTCACCTCGCCTTCGTGTAGGGCATCTGCGCCCAAAGAAATTCGCATTGTACAAGTTTGATATTCAACCTCTTTTCGTTCAACGGACATTTCTCGCACACTTGGCAGAACTCATCAAACCTTATTGCCTGCTCTTGCGCCGTGCCCACGTCGCAGTTGCGCGGCGGCGCGGAGAGGGCGGCTTTCATGAAGTCTATGTCTTTCTGACTGATGGTCTTGTAAGGAACGCCCTCCTTCAAGTCCAGTAGGGATAGTGCAAATACTACCGCCTCGCGCAAAACCTTGGCGTTTCCGCCGTCCGCACAAAGCTCGCCGTGATACCCCGTCTTTCCGTGGTAGTAGCAGCTCGCGTTGCCGCATGTGACACAGTCCTTCATTTCGCGCCGCCTTTCTTTGCTGCGGCAAGTAGCCACTCGCCGTAGGCCAGCTTCACCGTTCCGTCCTCGTTGCAGTTCTCGCGCTTGCCCGACCATGCCCACCATTCGTCGTGCAGCCGCTTCGGGTCGCCGCCGAACCTGTCGCAGTTCCTTGCAGGCGCGGCGAGGGCGGCGCGGGCGCATTCTGAAATGTTGTGTGCGAGACAGCGCTCATGTCTGAACGCATAAACAGTCGCGTCGGAACTTCCCAACTGACAGTCAATTTGCTCGCCCATGTTGGCGCATTTCTCCAACGCCTCGCGCATGGCCTTAATGTTATTTGCTTCCATCGGTTTCTCCTTTCTTTGTCGTTGCCTTTGCAAGTAGCCATGCGGAAAATACTAATTTTGCAGTTGGGAATCCGATGCCTACTCTGCCGGGGTGAACCTGAATGTTGGTAGATGTCCAAACAGATAGTGCTTTACCATACTCTGGATATAGGTCGCAGTTCCTTGCCGGCTCTTTGAGCGCGGCGTTTGCCCATTTGCGTATCTGTTCGATGTATTCTTGCGTCTGCGCGTCGTTTGGCCTCATGGTCGCGCAATCTGCGTATCGAGAGATATTTACAAGCGCCTCGCATATCGCCGCCGCGTTTCCGACAGCAACCGGAACCCTCTCCTTGAGGATTGTGGTCGATGCGGTCTCGCGTACCTCTACACGCTCTCGCTTCCAAGCAGCCTCTATTCGGTCAGGAAATTCCTGATATCCTAAGTATGCAACATACCTTGCATCACTGGCATCAGATTTCGCATACGGAAAGAACCGCTTTCGCATGTCCGCGATGATGTTTGCTATCGTCTCTTGCTTCTCCATCATTTTACCTCGCTTTCGGCGGCAGCTTGAACGACGACCAGATCAAGAAGGAGTGCAAGCTGGAGTTCCTTTCTCGCTCCCTTGGAATCCTCCCATCCAGGCAAGAGGTAGATGGCGTCGCAATCTGCCAGAAGTGACAATTCTTTACTGACAGCCTCCGCGAGCAATGTCGGCGAGCTTGCAAGCTCTTCAGCTGTGCCGTACCTTCCGCCAACACATACAGGATTGACCGTTAGCCACCCCTCCTGCTCAAAAAGCAGCTTGGCGGCCTTGTTGAAAGCCGGATAGTTAAACTCCGGATGTCCCTTCATCGGACCTGCAATATAGATGCTTGGATATGGTTTCCTAAGCTTCTCTTTGGCTTCTGATAAATTCATCTCTCCACCTCGCTTTCATCGTAGGGCTGTCTCCGCAATAGATTCCAGCTGTGCCGCCCATCCGTCCTTTAGGATGCGGTCGGCGACTTCGTAGTCCTCCCGCATTTCGGCGGCAACCGCCAGCACGGAACGCAGCGCGTGCCGGACGCGCTCGTGTGCGGCGTGGATGCGGTCGGCCAGACGCTCGTCGTACTGCGCAAGCGTCGGTTCGTTCCACGCCTTCGCCCGTGCGCGGATTTCGGCCTCAATGTCGGCCATGCTCTCGACGGTCATTTGCATTTGCGTACCTCCATCTTCAAGGTCATTACCTCGATTTCAAGGGCCAATATCCGCTTGCGGTATTCGCGGCTGTAGTCCTCCAAAAACGATAGCCGCGTCCTGTCGCAGCCGCCGACACACGCCAGAAAAACCGTAATAGCCGCAACAAACGGCAATGCTATGTCCGACATCGGTCAGCCCTCCCTCGCAATGCGCTCCGCGTACTCCGCCGCCCTGTGCGGGTCGGTGAAGGTAGCGACAAGGTTGCACCGTCCGGCCACCGTCTCGCGCACCTCGTAATGATGCACGGTAGCGACGCCAACGCGGCCAAAGTCCATAGCAACGCTTGCCCCGCCCACGTCAAGGTTCGGGTGCTGGTTGTCTGGGTGCATATACGCCGTCTCCACCATGTTGGCGAAGCGCGTACGCTGCATTATCACGTTAGCGGTCGGCAACATGGGGCTTGCGCATTTCAGCATGGAAATGTTCATGCGCAGCTCCGCCACCGCCTCTGGTATTGTCTTGCCGCTCATTCCTCCACCTCCACGACCTTGCCGTTCTTCACCGTGTACCATGTGTCGGCCTTGTACTTCTTGCCGTCGATGCGCACCATCTTCGCGCCATGGAAAACCCAGTCATAGTCTGCGTTTTGCCGCCAGTCCGCAAGGACGATATGCGCGCCCTTTACACCTTTGGCTTTTCCGAGTATGCCCCAGGCTACCGCAATAGCGGTTTCGTGTCCGGCCGATGCCGCGCCTTTGTAGCCCGTGGCCGATGCCGCGCCGCTGTAGCCCGTGGCCGATGCCGCGCCGCTGTCGCCCGTGGCCGATGCCGCGCCTCTGTCGCCCGTGGCCGATGCCGCGCCTTTGTAGCCCGTGGCCGATGCCGCGCCTCTGTCGCCCGTGGCCGATGCCGCGCCGCTGTAGCCCGTGGCCGATGCCGCGCCTCTGTCGCCCGTGGCCGATGCCGCGCCTCTGTCGCCCGTGGCCGATGCCGCGCCGCTGTCGCCCGTGGCCGATGCCGCGCCGAATTTTTCGTCGGCCTTCGCCTCCGGCTCGATCCTCGCCATTGTGTAGTCTATCGCGGCCTTGACCAGTCCGGCTATCGAGAGCCGTGCGCCGATCTTTATCTTGGTCGCTGCTACCTTGGTGTCGCCGTTGTCTTTCTTGTCGATTTTTCCGTCCAGCTCCACTTCGTGGTAGACCGAGCCCGTTCCGGGTTCGTAGTATCCAAGGCAGTCGAGCGGATGCTCGCAGGCGTGGAAGCCGCAGTCGCAGACCTCCGCTTGATCCGTCTCGTACTCGCCGCCTTCCTTGTACTGAAAGCCTCTGCAAGTCATGTCTCGATTAAAGCCTTTGTACGCTTTCATGCAACACCGCCTTTCTCTACGAGAAGTATATGTTCCATGTAGCCCAGAAGCTTCGCATCGCCGCGCCTGATTTTGCGGTAGGATTTTTGACGTAGAATTTGTCCATCCACTCTTGCCACTGGTAGATGTAGAGGTCTAACACTTTCATCTTCATTTTTCATTGTTTCTACTCCTTGTCTTTTTCTGGTGGTGTATTATACCATTCCGCTCTTACTGATGCAACGCTTTTCTTGTCTATTTTTTCTTACTACTCTGTTATCATTACTATCGGATACACGCATACGAGATCGTGACATAACTTCATGGCCTCTTTACCATAATACTTTTCGACACATTCGTATAGGCACAATTCTTCTTCAAGTTGCGAGCGACTTTTCAACAGTCGTTCAACCATTGTCGGAGATACGCCAAACACATCGGCAACGCAGGAAGGTGAAGTATTCATCAACTTTGCAAGCCTTATGAATTGCGGATCAATAATCTTCATGTTCTTTCCTTTCCACTTTTAATCTCTACATATCAACTTGAAGTTTCGCGCCATCGGTTCATCGTATTCTGTCAGATAGTTTTTCAACCCATCCAACTGATGAAATGGACACTCCTCAAACTTACAGAACAATATACGTTCTGACTTATTTTCGGGGAGGATGTTGTACCTTCCTGCCTTATCCAAATCAGTACGTCGAGCAATTACTCTATTCTTACAATAGATACATCCGCGAGCATTGATAGTCTTTCGTTCAAGACGACGGACGCATAGATTTTTTATTTTATCTGGTGTGAGTTTCATTTTGCGAATCTCTTTTCCATCTCGCGCAGGAGTATCCTCCATGCACCTGTATTGTCGGTGTGGTACATCTCCGCAACCCTCTTCACAATTCTCCACGTTCTTGCATAGACCATTGGGTCTATTGGAATGTGAGGAAGATACTTCGTCTTTATTGGCTTTCCTTTTTCATCCTTCTCCACCGTGCATGGGATAGGACTTGCCTTCTTTCTCAATTCCCATACAGAATCATTTTCCTGCAACCACGCAACTGCGAGTTGCATCCTATTCTTTGTTCCCGCAAGATGGAACGCTGCTTCATGGAGCTTCATCTCTTCATCCTCCTTTAATCATTTCCAAATACGATTCTTTCGCGCTTCGACTTGCCATTCAGTTTCAGCACGACACACATTTCAAGTATGCGGTCGAGAACACGCATGCCATAGATTTCATTCAACTCGCCAGACGGATGGTTTGTTGTGACAAATAGCCTCCCGGTTCCAGAAGCATGGTACTTCTGTATGAAGTCTCCAACAATGTCTATTGTGTTTCCAAATTCCTTTCGTATTTCCTCACTCCCCATATCATCAATGAATACATTAGTTCCAAAAAGAAGTCTGTCTGGACGGGCAAGACAGTCGAGATCCTCACGGCTCTTGCAGTAGTACCATGATGGAAGTTCGCTTCTAACAAGGGTTTTCATAATTCTCATCAGAAACGTCTTCCCGCATCCGGCGTGTCCAGTAATGAACAGTCCACGCCCAGTTGCGAACATGGCGCTTATTGCATCTGCGGCATTTCGGAAATCATCTTCGCCTGCAACAGATTCATGCCATCCCATCTTTTCAAGGTAGGCACGAATCTTCTTAGAAGATATTGTTCGCTTCGGTGCCGTCGCCCTTGTAGTTGGCGTTAGCACTTCCGATACGTCTGGCAGTTTCATTTATCACCTTCCTTTCTTTCATTGGTTCATCTTCCCAGTTTCTTCCGTTAAGCCACACAAGAGGCGCACGAATATACTGTCCACCATTCTTTTTCCACGTATCGCTATTCTTCCATCGTTCAAGCCCTTCAAGGATCTCTCCCAAAAGGATGTTCCTTGTAAGGCACGACTTCATGTACTGCGCAAATTTCACACGGCACTTCTTCTTGTCTACCTTGCGCGGACATTCTGAAGGGTATGCCTTCCAGAACTCCTCGAACATGGCATCTATGTCTGCGCCATCGTCCACCTCTTTTTGCTCTTGCATTTCTGGTATTGGCTCACTCTCACTGTTGAGCACCTCCACTTTACGCTTGGCGATATCGTTTACCTTGTCTATCGTAAGACCGACAGTCGCAAGTTCGTTCACTATCGACTTGAATAGAGGATTCCTGTTCACGTCAATAGGTTTCCCATTCTTCATCCAGTTCGTAGCGATGTAGTCAGGAAATATAGCCGTATGCGATTTGCCAGGAACAAGTGTGATTATGTTCGCGAACTCTCGCAAGACGTCCTCTTGCGTAAACTGTCGCCCCGTATTTGCGGCAAAGTTTATCTGCCGCATATTCAGTTCTATAATCCCAGTCTTCTTTGACGCAAAATGGAATAGGTACATAAGCATCCTGAACTTTTCGTTGCTCAATTCCTGCACCCACTCTTGGTCAAAGAATCTGTCTTCAATCATCATGTCGCAATTCCCCCTTTCCAGAACAGATACATGATATTACATTACCATACATAACCAGACCAGTAGGTATTGATAGGGTACAGAATAAGGTATCCATACCCTATCTTTACCATGCTTGTCTTACACCTCCTTGGCCTCCACATCAACGGAATCTTCGGCAGGCGCAGGCTCTGGCTCTTTACTTCCACCGCTCCCACCGGACAACAGATCGTCCGCGGTGACACGCTTCGCATCTGACTTAGGAGCATCCATCTGAAACTCCTTATTGTCCTCAGCAATGACCTCTTGCATAGCAGGCGTGTTCTGCATGGTCTTGAACAGGCGTTTCAGACACGACTTCTTCATCATCTCTTCGTACCATTCAACCCATACACCGTTCTTGTTCTGAGACTTTGCGCGTACTCTCTCCACTTCCGCAAGCGACATCCTGCCATCAACATGGAGTTCTGGATTGTATTTTCCATCTGCGTCTGGAAGATACGCCCTAACCCACACGCCAACAATATCGCCGCGTTCTGTTTCATCCCATGCAACAACGGTGTGTTCTTTAAGTTCTCCGTTAGCCCACTTGAAGATGTCGTTCTTGCGCACAATATCCGCCGAGAACTTGACGGCTATCTTTTCCCGAATGGCCATGTCGCAGAGACCACGATATGAGAACTGCAAAGTACATTCAGGTCCATACGGAATGAGATATGCGTTCACGCCATCCGGCATTATCCTCGCTCGCCCTGCTTTGAGTATTGCATTGTAGAACGACGGCAACGTGCATCGCGCCAACTTCGCACCGACCTTCGGGTCTGCCAACTGCGCCAAGGCGCATGACATGAACCGCGCAACATCGTGCGCATTCGGCATCATCTTTGCCAACTCCTTACCCCATGCGGTATCGGGACTGGCAAGCATGTTCGCTACCGTCTTTTCCTTTTTAATCGGTGCGACATTCGCCGCAGACGATTCCTTCTTTACTACTTCATTTCCCATTTTGGTTTTTCCTTTCGTTTATACGAACGCAACGTCGCGCGCGGACTCCGCTCCATTCATCATGTTCACGAGTTTTTCGGCAAATTCGCCGTAATACTCCTCCGTGTTCGTCTGCTCGCCGTTGGCGAACTCACGACCGATGATATTCCACTCGTCGTCAACGACGAAAACGCCGTTGTCGTAGTTGTTGGTGTCGAGGCGGTTCAGCGTGTTCACTCCTACGCTCAAATTCCATCCTTTCCTCCCGTGGAAGTTCCGAACCAACTGCGTGAAGCAAGCCACGCCGCAGCAATCCGTTACCGCGCCACGGAAGCCCAGACGCTTGCAAGCCATGCAGAACGGCTTTATGCTGTCATATCCGCCGTTCCAATGCAGATACACGCCGACCTTGTTTGGATTCGCCGCGACGAAACCTTCAAGTCTCTTCGCACCCTCTATCTCCGAGTCGCCCTTGGCGAACTTGGAGATTTCGTCCGCCGAAGCGAACGTCACTACTGCTATGTTTGCCATTCTGGTTTTCCCTTTCGTTTCCCTATTTAAAACATTCGCAGAACTCATTGAATGTCATACCCATTGGATTTCTATTCCATCTATTCCATTGGTTGAAAAACCTCTCTTTGAGGTTTGCCGGAAGCTTAATCTTCTTCCGGTTCTTTCTTTCTGTCTTTTTATTCTTCATCTTTCTTTCCTTTCTCTTTTTTTATTGTGTTGTTCGTACTGGCTGGGAAGTACAGCTTCCCTGCCTACATCTGTTTCAAGTGACTACTCATATCGTCCTCACGAAATGCGGTGCGCCTTCCGTCTTCTCAAAGAATCCATCAACATAGCGTTTAATATCAGCTTTTGACGCATCTGGATTCTTACCTACAAGTGCATTGGTTAATGCGCTCTTGCTCAACGAACACATAGCGAGCAATTCAGAACGCTCGAGGCCATTCCACTTCAATTCCGTCGCAGTCTGCTTTTTCTCGTTTATCTTCAAGTACACAGGTTCCTTCACTGCCGCGGCAACTTCGCACAAGTCACGCACCTTTGGAGTGTCTGCGAAAGGCTTCATCTCATATCTTATGAGAACATTGCCGTCGGCATCACGATGTTCCAGAACGCCTCCATTGTCGTTGGCAAGCCTCTTTGCCTCTTCGCGCAGGGACTTGGACAACTTATCAACAGCATCCAGAACGACCAGTTTCTGGCACAGCGACATACGACCGAACTTATCCGGCGCGTTGTCCGCAACTACCTGCAACGCATTATTTGTTGCCGAGCATTCCTTTATCTTGGCGCAGAACTTGCACCAATGATTGAGCCGTGGATTGGCTTCAAATACCTTGCCTTTAATTGCGGCGACTCTACGGTCCAAAAGCATAACCGTCTTCTGGAAGCAATCCTCCAATGTGGTTTGCTCTTCTGTCACAACTCTCCCACCGCCGTGCAAGACATGAAGTTTCACAGGGAGACTCGGCTTTTCTTCATGGCATATCAACGCGGCGTACCCACGCAACTGCGGCATGTAGTCAGTGGTACCATCGCTGAAAGACTTGAAGTCTGCGACATGAATCATAGTCGGATTATCAGTCTTCCAGATTACATCCGCCGTGCCAAAGATTCCTTTTAACTGACCGCCAATGGCAAGCAATCTCTCTTCGCAACGCACGTAAGGTGGAACACCTCCAAGCGACTGTACTATATCCGCCGCCCATCTTACGGCAGGCTCTGCGGATTCATACCCGCCTTCGAGCATGCCGCGCAACTCTTCATGCAGGCGCGTACCCTTTGACGCATCTGCGTTGTCTCTGTACCCATTCTCAAAATATGGGCATACCGCCCACGCCGGGTACTTACTCGGCGACAGTTCATGGTGTTTGCTCATCTCACCTATTCCTTTCTATTTTTCTCTGCGCACCTCGCGCAAAGAATATCTGTTGCTCCGGAATCAGCATCTGTGGCATCGTACCTTGCGCCACATTCCTCGCACTCTCGCCAACGCGATTCAAATCGGCATCCTGCAACATGCGGGATGCCATCGCATGCACCCTCGTGAATACAATCTCTACACCGTCCCATGATCTACCTCTTTCCCAATGCGCGAATCCAATTACGCCATGCTCCCTCTGCGCCATTCTTTGTGCCCTTGAACTGTATTTCACAGTCCACTGTCACGCCATAGAACTCTATGTCGTTTATGGTGTCGTAGTATTGTATGAGATAGACATCGTGATTCCCGATATGCTTCTCACTTATCAAGTCAATCCACTTGAACATAGCCCTCTATTCTCCTTTTGCGCTTTCTCCACCGCCTCGACGTATCTCACGGTAGCCTCGTAGCACTTACCTGAGACTTCGCCATCGGCATAGGCCTTTTTTATAAGTTCCCCACCGGTGCCGTAAAAGCAACCAACACGCCACTTCTTGTTGGAGCGAGTATATGTAAACCACCTGCCACTGCTCCATGTGTTCTTGAAACATAGAACGTCTTTATCGCAGGACACCCAAGCGTTGCCGGACACCTGCGCGTTGCCGGCCACACAAGCGTTGCCGGCCACACAAGCGTTGCCGGCCACACAAGCGTTGCCGGACACCCAAGCGTTGCCGGCCACCCAAGCGTCGCCGGACACCCGCGCGTTGCCGTATACCCGCGCGTCGCCGGACACCCAAGCGTCGCCGGACACACAAGCGTCGCCGTATACACAAGCGTTGCCGGCCACCCAAGCGTCGCTGAATT
>Ga0310786_10000901_pt1 | contig 47131 bp, 33 predicted proteins | sample AusTroGonzalo_MG_FD_203881 | JGI IMG/M metagenome (GOLD analysis project Ga0310786, IMG submission 203881) | Bovine rumen microbial communities from tropical cattle in Woodstock, Queensland, Australia - Gonzalo_03 (v2) (version 2) | ecosystem: Host-associated > Mammals > Digestive system >...
TCTTCTGCTTGCTTGATTTCCCCGTTGGCAACTTCTTGTGGGAGATCGTAGGCATGGGAATCATCTATTGGTATGTTAACCATCGTCACGAATCATTCTGCAAGCGTATTGCGCAAGGCCTGTAACCCATGAAGTGGACTAAGCAACGCTTAAACAACTTGTTTTTTATAGTCGGTATTGTAGCTGTGGTGGCTATGATACTGACTTTTGATGTGAGCTTTGTTGAACTGTGGCAGCATCTGTGTAAGGCTGGTTACTGGCTGATACCAATCTTGGGTATCTGGTTTCTGGTCTATGGACTTAATGCTTGGGCATGGCAGAGTATTATTAGTTATAATACGGAGGAAGATACGAAGAAGGTGAGTTTCTGGCGTATCTATCGACTCACTATTACGGGGTATGCGCTGAACTATGCAACGCCTGTTGGCGGTCTGGGTGGTGAGCCTTATCGTATTATGGAGTTGTCGAAGAATATCGGTAATGAGCGCGCTACTTCGTCGGTCATCCTTTATGCGATGATGCACTTCTTTGCGCATTTCTGGTTGTGGTTCACCTCTATCTTCCTTTATCTGGCGTTGGCGGCTGTTGATTATGTGCCTCTCACACCGGCTATCGGAGTCTGTATGGCTGCGGCTATTGTCTTCTGCTTGTTGGCCTTTTATGTTTTTTCAAAAGGTTATAAGAATGGTTTGGTGGTAAAACTTATCCGTTGGATAGGTAAGATTCCTGGTTTGAAGGGCTGGAGCACGCGCTTTCAGGAAAAACATGCAGAGACATTGAGGAATATAGATGCTCAGATAGCCTCGCTTCACAAACAGGATAAGCGTGCTTTCTATAGCAGTTTGCTGTTGGAGTATGCATCACGTATTGTTCAGGCATTGGAAATCTTATTCATGCTCTTGCTCTTTGGTATTGACTGTGGCGGAGGCTTCCAAGGACTGTTCTTTACCTTCCTTTATTCTGTTTTGATTCTGTCGTTCACCACACTTTTCGCCAACCTGATTGGTTTTCTTCCTATGCAATTGGGAGTACAGGAAGGTGGCTTTATGCTGTCCATTGCGCTTATCGGAATGTCAACGAAATTGGGAAGTAATGTTGACTCGGCTGCATTGGGCATTTTCGTGAGCATCATCTGTCGCGTGAGAGAGATTCTTTGGATCTTTGCGGGCATCCTCCTGATGAAGATTGATGATTTCTGTCGTTCGTCTAAGGCGGTTATGCTATTGCTGCTTATATCAGTCGTCGGTTTTTCTTCTTGTAGTAAAGATGATGATGGACCAGATAGGCCATGGAAGGATGGTAAGGCTCAGCGTACGGTATTAGTGTATATGGCTGGTGAGAACGACTTGGGACAAAGGGGATTTATGCAAGAGGACCTAAGGGAACTGATTCGTGGCTCTCGCCAGTTAACCGACAATCAGCGTTTGCTGGTGTTTGTTGATAGTGCCAACTACGATGCGGAGAATAGTGCTCCATATATTCTGGAGTTGCATGGTGGTGCGGCAGAGGTGGTGAAACGCTACGATTCAAACTTTTCTTCCAGTGATCCTGCTCGTTTTCGCGAGGTGCTCAGTTCGATGGTAGGAATGGCTGAGGCCGATAGTTATGGCTTAGTGCTTTGGGGACATGCCAGCGGCTGGATTGTTTCTCCGGATAGTGTGAAAGAGGAGGCACATAGAACAGCGTTTCGTGCTTATGGGATAGATAAAAGCTTTGATGATAGTAGTAAGGGTGAGGCTTGGATGAATATCACGCAGATGGCTCGTGCTTTGTGTGGTTTGCCGAGATTTTCATTCATCATGGCCGACTGCTGTAATATGATGTGTGTGGAGGTGGGCTATGAACTTCAGCATGCAACGGACTATCTGATTGGGTCGCCAGCTGAGATTCCTGGGGCTGGTGCTCCGTATTCGCTTATCATGCCTTTCTTATATAAGGATGATGCAGATCTCTATCAGGGACTGATGGATACGTATTATGGTTATTATAAGGATGCGTATAGAAATAATCCTAATTTGGCGGGCTATAGTTTGCCTATGTCGGTGATTGATACCCGTTATATTGGACAACTGGCTGCAGCAACGCGTGATGTTATGGACGCTTTTATGATGGACTATGTGTATCCGGGAACAATCAATGTTCATAGGAATGGTAATTCATCTGTTACGTTTTATTGGTATTATGATGTGCCGATATTCTATGACTTGAGAGAATTCGTAAAGACAAACTCGCCTGCAACGGCTTTTAATGTGTGGGATGAGGTGTTTAAGAAGGCTGTTCCTTATCATTTGACATCAGCACAATGGCTGACGTCGGAACGTAAAATGGAGAATAGTTTTAACTTGTTTGATACGACGCAAGCTGACTGTGGTGGCGTCAGTATGTATATTCCAGTGAGAGAGGGTATTAGTGATAAGGTTGATTACCTGAACTCTACTTGTATGAATATGGGATGGAATCGTGTGGTTGACTGGACTCGTTATGGTTGGCTTCTGTCTCAATACGAATCATACATCGCTCCTAAAGGATTATAGATGAACTATCTCTTTAGTTCTATGCGGAACGTGGTGCCGCGTCCTACTTCCGATTCCTTGACGTAGATGCGCCCCTTGTGATATTCTTCAACGATGCGCTTGGCTAATGACAAACCTAAACCCCAGCCGCGTTTCTTTGTTGTGAAACCTGGACGGAATACATTGCTAATATTCTTCTTCTTGATGCCCTTGCCTGTGTCGACTACCTCTACGGCCACAATGTCGTCTTCTTCTAAAAGCCATAGGTCTATCTTTCCGGCATCACCCTCCATGGCATCTACGGCATTCTTGCACAGATTCTCGATAACCCATTCGAATAGTGACGCGTTGGTTTTTACTATTACAGCATGGTCAGGATAATGCCCTTTGATACTGATTTTCTGTGATGTACGTTTGTCCATATACTCGATGACTCGGTCAAGAAGCTCTTTCATCTCTGTGTCAATGGGTTCGGGCATTGAACCAATCTTGGAGAATCGCTCTGCTATTCGTTCGAGTCGCTTGACGTCCTTTTCCATCTCAGGGATGAGATCGTCGTCAGGATAGGTCTCTTTAAGTACTTCTACCCATGCCATCAGACTAGATATGGGGGTGCCTAACTGATGGGCCGTTTCCTTGGAAAGACCTACCCATACCTTATTCTGCTCTGCGCGTTTAGCTGTGAGTATGGCAAACACGGCCACAATGGCAAAAATCAGTACAACGGCTAGCGCCCAGTAGGGGTAATATGTCAGGCGCTTCAACATAATGGATTCGTCGTAACATACCTGTTGATAATCACCGCCAAGTTCTATTCTTATCACATTGCCGGCCTGTTTCATTTGCCTGGCGTATGTTTCGACATTAGTTGAATCTTCTATGTTACGATAGTCCATTACGTGGTCTTTTGAGTCGAGAACAATAACAGGAATGGTGTTGTTGCCTTCCATCACTTGGGCTACCAGGAGAAGGTATGACATTTCGTCCTCTTGGTTAAGGGCCTCCATGGCTTTTGCCCACACTTCCATCTTGTTGCGCTCCTCCGTTTGAAGGTCACGCACCAAATAGTGTGAGGCTAAAAGTGCAGCTCCTGCAATGAGGATTGCTACCGCAACGAGCCATATTTTTACTTGCCGAATCTTATCAGTCCACTGCATTTTACAGGCTATTTGTTGGCAAAAATACGTAATTATTCTGAAAAAATAGCAAGAAAGTGATGAAAAATTGAGCGAATTAGAAAAAAATGTTGTACCTTTGCACCCGCTAAAAGAGTGTATATGTGTAACTTAGAGCGATTTGACATTGATTTAAAGGCACTTACGGACGAGAATACTTCTCTTTCGTGGGAGTTGGATGATCAGTATTTTCAGTCGCTCGAGGGCGCTCAGGTGCAAGAGGGTTCTTTGCACGTGTCGGGGTCTATACGCAAGGCCGTCGGCTTTTTTGAACTTCAACTGCATACTGACGGCACAGTTCGCATTCCCTGCGATCGCTGCCTGGAAATGATGGATCAGCCCATTGAGACCGACCTCCGTCTGGTGGTGAAGTTGGGATACGAATACCAAGAGAATGATGATATCATCACTATCGATGAGAATGAAGGTGTTCTTCATCTGGCATGGTTCATCTATGAGTCTATCATACTGGCGGTACCCATCCAGCACGTTCATCAACCTGGCGATTGTAACGATGCTATGATGCGAGTGCTCAATGAACATTCGGCTGCCCGAAGCAGCGATGCGGACGCTAAGGAGATTGACCCTCGTTGGGAAGCTCTGAAAAAATTAAAGGTTTAAAAATTAAAAATATTAAAGAATTATGGCACATCCTAAAAGAAGACAATCAAACACTCGTACCGCTAAGCGTCGTACTCACGACAAGGCTGTAGCTCCTACGCTGGCAGTATGCCCCAACTGTGGCGCTTACTATGTGTATCACACCGTATGCCCCACTTGTGGTTACTATCGTGGCAAGGTTGCTATCAAGATGGACGAAGAGGTAGCTGAATAATGGGAAAGATTAACGCGATCATCACCGGCATTGGAGGTTATGTGCCCGACTATGTCCTCACAAATGAGGAACTGTCGCGCATGGTCGACACCAACGATGAATGGATTATGACGCGTGTCGGAATCAAGGAGCGCCGAATCCTCACTGAAGAGGGTCTCGGCACTTCTTATATGGCGCGCAAGGCAGCCAAGCAGTTGATGCAGAAAACGGGCGCTGATCCTGATTCTATCGATGCAGTTATCGTTGCTACATCAACGGCCGACTATCATTTTCCTTCAACAGCCAGCATTGTAATCGGTAAGCTGGGCCTTAAGAATGCAATGGCATTTGATTTCTGGGCTGCTTGCTGTGGATTCCTCTATTCGCTCGACGTTGCTTCGTCAATGATTCAGAGCGGTCGATATAAGAGGATTATCCTGATTGGTGCTGATAAGATGTCGTCAGCAACTGACTATAAGGATCGTAATACTTGTCCTCTCTTTGGTGACGGTGCAGCAGCTGTGATGCTTGAGGGCACAGAGGAAGAGAACATCGGTTTGATGGATTCGTATCTGCGTACCGATGGTCAGGGACTTCCCTTCCTTCACATGAAGGCAGGTGGTTCTGTTAGTCCTGCAAGTCACTTCACCGTAGATCACCGTATGCATTATTGCTATCAGGAGGGACGTACGGTGTTCCGCTATGCCGTGACTAATATGAGTGACGACTGCGCACTTATTGCCGAACGCAATGGCTTGAGCAAAGACAACATCAATTGGGTGGTGCCTCATCAGGCAAATATGCGTATCATTGAGGCTGTGGCCAAGCGTCTGGAGTTGCCTATGGACCAGGTTATGGTTAATATTGAGCACTTCGGTAATACGTCGGCTGCAACTATTCCTTTGGCTCTCTGGGAGTATGAGTCCAGACTGAAGAAGGGTGATAATATCATTATGACAGCCTTTGGAGCAGGTTTCGTTCATGGAGCCAACTATCTCCGTTGGGCATATGATGGCAAATAATTTTTATACAGATATTTTAAGGAGCGAAGCACTAGGATTGGTGCTTCGCTTTTTTTTATGCCTAAATGTTAATGTTGCTTAACAAGTGACTGGCTCTGTTTTACTTTCTTTCTTTTAAAACGTCAAAAGGTCGAAACAATTTTAATAACTAAAAAATAACCTATGAAACAGCTTTTTTTATTTGTTGCAGCAGCCCTTTTTTCAATGACGGCATCTGCTCAGTTTGGCGGTCAGAGAGGAAATCAGAAAGTTCCTTCTGTCGTGGCCGGTGTTGAGGACTTTAAGCCCGCATCTAGTAACCAGGATAATAAACAGTATCCTATGGTTAACTCAGAGCGTATGGTTCGTGCCCAGATTTCAGCACCCGATGCCAAAGAGGTGGGACTTGATATTGGCGGCAAAATTTATTTGATGACAAAAGATGAAAATGGTGTGTGGACAGGTACCTCTGCTCCCCAGGATGAGGGCTTCCACTACTATCAGTTGAATATCGACGGCGCTTCTGTGCCCGATCCAGGTAGCCTTTATTATTATGGTGCCAGTCGTTGGGGTAGTGGTATTGAGATTCCTTCGGCTGATCAGGATTTCTGGCAGGTGAAGAATGTGCCTCAGGGTTCTGTAAGCGAAGTATTCTATTGGTCGACATATACAGAGAAGATGCGTCGTTGTCATGTATATCTGCCTGCAGAGTATTACACAAATCCCACCAAGAAGTTCCCCGTTCTGTATCTGCAGCATGGCATGGGTGAGAATGAGTACGGATGGGCAGAGCAAGGTCATACCGCTCAGATCTTAGATAATCTGATTGCTGAGAAGAAAGCTGTTCCTTGTATTATCGTGATGGACAATGGCCTGAATGCTAACCGTCCTGGAGAACAGGGTGGCTTTGGTGGCCAGCGTCCACAGCGTCCGCAGGGTGCTCAGGGAACTGCTCCTCGTGGTCAACGTCCACAAGGTGCTCCAGGACAGGCTGGTCCCCGTCGTGGCGGTTTCGGTGGCTTCGGTGGCTTCTCAGAGGGCTTTAAGAATGTGCTTTTCAACGACATTATCCCTATGGTCGAGAAAAACTATCGTGTAATTGCTGATCCTCAGCATCGTGCTTATGCTGGTCTTTCTATGGGTGGCATGCAGGCTCGTGAGATTACACTTGCTAATCCAGAGAAGTTTGCCTATGTAGGTTCTTTCAGCAGTGGTGCATGGAGCGTTGATCAGGTGAAGGAATCTAATGGCTTTACCAAGAACGTTAAACTGCTCTTTATGAGTGGTGGTGGTAAGGAGAACATGGGCTGTGTTGAGGCCGCAAAGAATATTCACGACCAGCTTGGTATGAACGCCGTTGGTTATGAATCTCCTGGAACTGCTCATGAATGGCATACTTGGCGTCGTAGCCTTTATCAGTTTGCACAACTCATTTTTAAATAATTAATTGTTCTTAGTACTGGGAATCCGGATGGCTTGGGTCGTCCGGATTCTTTTTGTTTCGTAAAAGTTTGGCAGTCTCAAGAAAAATACCGAAATTTGCAGCATAAACAAAAAAACACATGAAACATAAAGCAGGATTCGTAAATATTGTGGGCAACCCCAACGTTGGAAAGTCTACATTGATGAACCAATTGGTGGGTGAGCGCATCTCGATTGCCACCTTTAAGGCTCAGACCACTCGTCATCGCATCATGGGTATTGTTAATACCGATGATATGCAGATTGTTTTTAGTGATACTCCAGGTGTGCTGAAGCCTAATTACAAGCTACAAGAGTCAATGCTGGCTTTCTCTGAGTCGGCGCTGACGGATGCTGATATTCTGCTTTATGTTACTGATGTTGTGGAGACCCCTGAGAAAAATATGGAGTTCTTGGAGAAAGTTCAGAAGATGACAATCCCCGTGCTGCTCCTGATTAATAAGATTGACGAAAGTGACCAGAAGGCCTTGGGAGATATTGTTGAGAAGTGGCATGCTCTTTTGCCAAACGCCGAGATTCTGCCAATTTCTGCTAAGAACAAGTTTGGTACGGATATTTTGTTGAAGCGTATCCAAGAGTTGTTGCCTGAGAGTCCGGCTTTCTTTGATAAGGATCAGTTGACAGACAAACCAGCCCGCTTCTTCGTTTCGGAGATTATTCGTGAGAAGATACTTCTCTTCTATGACAAAGAGATTCCTTATTCTGTTGAGGTGGTTGTAGAGCGCTTTAAGGAGGATGACCGCCAAATTCATATAAATGCTGTTATTTATGTGGAGCGCGATTCTCAGAAGGGAATTATTATCGGTCATCAGGGCATAGCTCTGAAAAAGGTGTCCACAGAGGCTCGTAAAGCTCTTGAGAAGTTCTTCGACAAACATATTTATCTTGAGATTTTTGTCAAGGTTGACAAAGATTGGCGCTCGTCGCAGAAGGAACTGGATAACTTTGGATACAATCCTGATTGAGCATAAAAAAGAACTGAAACGTTGTTCGTTTCAGTTCTTTTTTGTAACTTTGCACCCAAATAATACGTATTATGGGTAATTTAGTAGCTATCGTGGGCCGACCCAATGTGGGAAAGTCCACCTTATTCAACCGTCTGACAAACTCTCGTCAGGCTATTGTGAGCGACGAGGCTGGAACCACCCGCGACCGCCAGTATGGCAAGTGCGAATGGTGTGGTAACGAGTTCTCGGTGGTCGATACTGGTGGCTGGGTAGTCAATAGTGACGACATCTTTGAGGAGGAAATTCGTAAGCAGGTGATTATTGCTACAGAGGAGGCCGATTTGGTTCTTTTCCTTTGTGATATTAAGAATGGTGTAACCGACTGGGATATGGATGTGGCACAGATATTGCGTCGTGCCAAACTGCCTGTGTTGTTGGTGGCCAATAAGGCTGACGACAACAAGGATACATACGGACAGTATGAATTCTATAAACTTGGTCTGGGTGATCCTTTCTGCATCAGTGCTGCTACAGGAAGTGGTACGGGTGACCTGCTCGATAAGGTTGTTGAGACCCTTCCAAAGAAGGATAAGGATGACCTCGAGGAGGGAATTCCTCGTTTTGCTGTGGTTGGCCGTCCTAATGCTGGTAAGTCGAGTCTCATCAATGCCTTTATCGGTGAGGATCGTAACATCGTGACTGATATAGCTGGTACCACACGCGACAGTATCTATACCCGTTATGATAAGTTCGGTTTTGACTTCTATCTGGTCGATACCGCTGGAATCCGTCGTAAGAACAAGGTCTCTGAGGATTTGGAATTCTATAGTGTGATGCGCTCTATCCGTGCTATCGAGAATAGTGACGTGTGTGTGCTGATGATTGACGCTACTCGTGGTATAGAAGCACAGGATATGAACATCTTCCAGTTGATTCAGAAGAATAATAAGTCGCTGGTGGTCGTGGTGAACAAGTGGGACCTCGTAGAGGATAAGTCGCAGATTGTTATCAAAACCTTTGAGGAGGCTATCCGCAAGCGTATGGCTCCCTTCGTGGACTTCCCCATCATCTTTGCTTCTGCTCTTACGAAGCAGCGTATCTTTAAAGTGTTGGAGACTGCCAAGGAGGTGTATTTGAACCGAAAGGCTCGTATCGGTACCAATAAGCTTAACGAGGTGATGCTGCCTATTATCGAGGCGACTCCGCCCCCTTCAATCAAGGGTAAGTATATCAAGATTAAGTATGTCTCGCAGGTGCCAGATACGCAGATTCCTACCTTCGTGTTCTATGCCAACCTGCCTCAGTATATCAAGGAGCCCTATCGCCGCTTCCTGGAGAACCAGATTCGCCAACATTGGACACTAACGGGTTCGCCTATTAACGTGTTTATTCGTCAGAAGTAATGAGGCGTATTCTGCTTTTTCTGATAGCTGTGGGATTAGTGGCCTGTAGTGGAAAACAATCGCCAGAAGAGACTGCGATGAAGGCCGCCGAGGAGTATTATAGTAGTCTGAAAGATGGCGACTTTGAGACTTTTCTTGCTGGTCGTGCTGATATGGAAGGTGTTCCTTCTTCGTTCAGTGAACAATTGTTGGTGGCATATAAGCAGTTTGTTCGACAGCAGGAGGAATCGCACGGTGGTATCAATTCGTTTGTCGCCTCTCGTGCTCAAATGGACTCTACACTCCAATTGATGCAGGTTTTCCTAATGGTTAACTACGTTGATAGTACGCAAGAGGAAATAGTGGTTCCGATGGTGGAACGTCAAGGTGAATGGAAAATGAAATAATATAAAAAGAATGAGGTAGATGATAAGTCTACCTCATTCTTTTTGTTTTATAGAAATTTATTTTCTAATTGCCTCACGCATTTCTTTCAATAAGTCGCTGGCAAAGATAAAGTCAGTGAGTCGTTGGTTAGTGCTGTTCATGATCTCTGATGAAACGCCCTGCCATTCCTTGTGACCTTCGTAGATGAATATGATGTTCTCGCCAATACCCATCACGGAGTTCATGTCGTGTGTATTGATGATAGTGGTCATGTTAAACTCTTGTGTAATGCTATGAAGTAGGTCGTCGATAACAAGTGATGTCTTGGGGTCAAGACCAGAGTTGGGCTCGTCGCAGAATAGGTATTTTGGGTTCAGTGAGATGGCTCGGGCAATGGCCACACGTTTCTGCATGCCACCCGATATCTCGCCTGGATACTTTTTTTCGGCACCCACCAAGTTTACGCGGTCCAAGCAATACATGGCACGTTCTTTACGCTCGCGGTAAGTCATGTTCGAGAACATGTCCAAGGGGAACATGACGTTTTCTAGTACTGTGAGCGAGTCGAAGAGTGCTGCGCTCTGGAAGATCATACCCATCTCGCGGCGCATCATCACCTTCTCCTGCTTTGTCATCCTCACAAAGTCGCGCCCATCATAGAGCACCTGTCCGCTGGTGGGCTCAAAGAGTCCAACGAGGTTCTTCATCAGTACGGTTTTTCCTGATCCGCTCTGTCCGATGATCAGGTTTGTTTTACCATCTTCAAACACGGTGGAGATGCCTTTAAGTACCTCTCTGTCATCAAAACTCTTATGTAGGTCTTTTACTTCAATCATGACAATAACTGTGTTAGGAAGACATCGGAGAATAGAATTAATACACTTGATGAAACAACAGCATCCGTAGAAGCCTTGCCCACATTGACAGAACCTCCTTCTACAGTATACCCGAAGAAAGCTGGTACGCTACTGATGATAAAGGCAAAGAACTGACTCTTGATGATGCTCATCCATAGAAACCAGGGTACAAAGTCATGCTGCAAGCCTAGTGTTAGATCGTCGGGCGGCATGATATGGCCAATATAGGCTGTGCCGTAGGCACCAACGATGCCCATCGCACTTGAGAAGATGACTAATATGGGCATTAGTGTTAGCATGCCGAGTATCTTGGGTAGAATGAGATAACTGGCCGAGTTGACGCCCATAATCTCTAGCGCGTCAATCTGTTGTGTTACGCGCATGGTGCCTATCTCTGAGGCGATGTTAGAGCCTACCTTACCTGCTAGAATCAGACACATGATGCTGCTCGAAAACTCAAGTAGCATAATCTCACGTGTTGTGTAGCCTGCCACCCAGCGTGGCATCCATGGACTTTCGATGTTGACCTTCATCTGAATACAGATGACGGCACCAATGAAAAACGAGATGAGCAGCACGATGCCAATGGAGTCGATGCCTAGTTGCTGCATCTCCTTGACATACTGCTTCCAAAACATTCTCATCCTCTCGGGCATTGAGAATGTGCGTCCCATCAGTATGATATATCGGCCGAATGTTGTCAGCCAGCGGTGTATTAGCATGTTACTTTCATATCATTAAAAACCCGTGCAAAGTTAGCAAGTTTTTCTTAAATCGCCAACTTTTTATCGACATATAGACGTAAATTTTAAAAATATTTTTGTTATATGTCTGGCTTTTCGTACCTTTGCATGCAAAATCAATTAAGATGGAAGAACAGATTGAGCTGAGAGCTGAGGGCTTGGTGAAACGATATGGCAAACGTACGGTGGTGAACGATGTGACATTCAACGTGCGACAGGGGGAAATTGTGGGATTGCTTGGACCTAACGGTGCAGGAAAAACTACATCGTTCTATATGACCACCGGCTTGGTACTGCCCAATGGTGGACATATCTATTTGGGCGATAATGAAGTGACGGATTTTCCTGTGTATAAGCGTGCTCGTTTAGGTATCGGCTACCTTGCTCAGGAGGCATCCGTGTTTCGCAAGATGTCAGTGGAGGACAACATTCTCTCAGTGCTTGAGATGACTGGTAAGCCCCGTGAATATCAGTTGGAGAAGCTGGAGAGTCTGATAAAGGAGTTCCGCCTCCAAAAAGTACGCAAAAACAAAGGCGATCAATTATCCGGAGGTGAGCGCCGTCGTTGTGAGATTGCCCGTTGTTTGGCTATAGAACCTAAGTTCATTATGCTTGATGAGCCATTCGCAGGCGTGGACCCTATTGCTGTAGAAGATATTCAGTTTATAGTGTGGAAATTGAAGGACCGAAATATTGGTATCCTGATTACCGACCATAATGTGGAGGACACACTTTGTATCACTGATCGTGCCTATCTGTTGTTCGAGGGTCGCATTTTGTTTCATGGTACACCCGAAGAATTGGCTGCCAACCAAATTGTGCGCAAAAACTACCTTACCGACTCGTTCGTGTTGCGTCAGAAAGACTTCCAGAAACTGGAGGAAGAACGTAATAAAGCAGGTATCTGATATCTATGGGGTGACGATTTGAGTAGTTAAAAAAACGTAAACATGCTGATTTTACGTCAATAATGTGTAATTTTGCACCCCAAATCGAAAATAATAATATAAATAAGGTATAAAAAGAGATGAATATCAAATTTGAAAGTGCCGATAAGATCAATGGTTTGATGACTATTACCATTGAGCAGGCCGACTATCAGGAAGCAGTTGACAAGAAGTTGAAAGAGTATCGTAAGAAGGCTCAGGTGCCCGGTTTCCGTCCTGGAATGGTGCCCATGGGTCTGATTAAGAAGCAGTATGGTACAGCCGTGAAGGTTGACGAGGTAAACCGCATTCTTGGTGAAAAACTCTACGACTATGTTCGTGAGAACAAGATTCAGATGCTGGGCGAGCCTATGCCCAACGAGGAGAAACAGCAGCCTCAGGACTTGCAGGGCGACGGTCCCTTCGAGTTCGTGTTCGATATTGCTGTGGCTCCTGAGTTTAAGGCTGCTTTGACTGCAAAGGACAAGATTGATTATTACACTATCAAGGTTGATGATAAGTTGATTGATGATCAGGTTCAGATGTATGCTTCACAGGCTGGTGAGTTTGTTGAGGCTCAGGAGTGGAGCGGTAACGACACTCTGAAGGGTGACCTGCGTCAGCTTGATGCAGAGGGTAATACTCTGGAAGGTGGTATCACAACTGAGGGTGGTATGATTATGCCTTCATATATCAAGGGTGAGGATGAGAAGAAGAAGTTCGAGGGCTGCAAGCCTGGTGATATCGTTACCTTCAACCCCAAAAAGGCATATCCCGATAACGATGCAGAGGTGGCTGCCCTGCTGAAGGTAGATAAAGAGCAGGTGAAGGATTTGGAGAGCGACTTCAGTTTCCAGGTGACCGAGATTCGTCATTACCAGCCTGCTGCTGTTGATGCTAAACTCTTCGAGAAGGTGTTTGGTGAAGGAGTGAAGGATGAGGCTGACTTCCGTCAGCGCATCGCCGACAATGCTAAGGTGCAGTTGTCTGCTAACAGTGATTATAAGTTCCTGCAGGATGTTCGTAAGCATACAGAGAAGAAAGTTGGTGAACTGCAGTTCCCCGAGGCTTTGCTTAAGCGTGTAATGCTGAACAATAATAAGGATAAGGGTGAGGAGTTTGTTGAGAAGAACTTCAAGGCTTCTATCGACGAGCTGAAATGGCACCTTATTAAGGAGCAGTTGGTTGCTGCAGCTGACATTAAGGTTGAGGAAGCTGATCTGAAGGCTGTTGCTAAGGATGCTATCCGTGCACAGTTTGCTCAGTATGGCATGACTAATGTTCCCGATGATATTCTGGAGAACTATGCTGCCGAGCAGATGAAGAAGCGTGAAAATGTGGATAACCTTGTTGATCGCGCTGTTGATGTGAAGCTTACTGCTGCCTTGAAGGGTATTGTTAAGCTGAATGAGAAAGAGGTTACTTTGGAAGAATTTAATAAGATGATGCAGGAGGCATAAAGGCCCCATATTATAATTCTTTAACCAAAAAAAAGAGTCGGGATGATATTCATCTCGACTTTTTTTTGTAATTTTGTATTTAGAATTTGAAAAAACGAAGAAAACGATGAACGATTTTAGAAAGTATGCAACTCGGCATTTGGGCATTAACGGTCAGGTGCTGGATGATGTGATGGCGGCTCAGTCACAGTATATGAATCCGTATATTTTGGAAGAGCGTCAGCTGAATGTGACGCAGATGGATGTTTTCTCACGACTGATGATGGACCGTGTGGTTTTCCTCGGTACAGAAGTCAATGACTATACAGCAAATGTTTTACAGGCACAGTTGCTCTATTTGGATGCAACCGATCCTGGTAAAGATATTAATCTATATATCAATTCTCCTGGCGGCAGTGTTTATGCAGGTTTGGGTATCTATGATACCATGCAGTTTATTAGTAGTGACGTGGCTACCATTTGTACAGGTATGGCTGCTTCTATGGCTGCAGTGCTGCTGGTTGCTGGTCAGGAAGGCAAACGTTCGGCCTTGACTCACAGTCGTGTAATGATACACCAACCTCTGGGTGGCGTGCAAGGTCAGGCTTCAGATATTGAAATTGAGGCTCGTGAGATTCAGAAACTGAAGAAGGAACTCTATACCATTATTGCTGAGCATTCACATACTGATTATGATAAAGTATGGAGCGATTCAGACCGTAACTATTGGATGACGGCTGAGGAGGCAAAGGCTTATGGTATGATTGATCAGGTGCTGATTAAGAAATGAAGAAGGAGTGTAGTTTCTGTGGACGCAGTGAGCGTCAAGTAAGATTGCTTATTACGGGGCTTAACGGCTACATCTGTGAGGATTGTGCCAAACAGGCGTTCCAAATTGTTAAGGAGTCTGGATTGGATGGCGCTGCTTCTCAGGGAAAGAAAGACAAGTTTGAGCCTAAGACTAATGTTCCTAAGCCTCGTGAGATTAAAGAATATTTGGATCAGTATGTCATCGGACAAGATGAGGCCAAACGCTTCCTTTCAGTTGCTGTGTATAATCACTATAAGCGTTTACAACAGCCTGTTGACGAGAAAGAGGGAGTTGAAATAGAAAAGTCCAATATTATCATGGTGGGCTCAACAGGTACTGGTAAGACTTTGTTAGCTCGTACCATTGCAAAACAGTTGGACGTACCTTTTACCATTGTGGATGCTACCGTCTTGACTGAGGCTGGTTACGTGGGTGAGGATGTTGAGAGCATCCTGAGTCGACTGCTGCAGGTGGCCGACTTCGACGTGAAAGCAGCGGAGCGCGGAATTGTGTTCATTGATGAGATTGATAAAATTGCTCGTAAGAGCGATAATCCAAGTATTACTCGTGATGTGAGTGGTGAGGGCGTACAGCAAGGACTTCTGAAACTGCTTGAGGGAACAATTGTGAACGTGCCTCCCAAGGGTGGACGTAAACATCCTGATCAGGATTATATTCATGTTGATACACGTAATATCCTGTTTGTATGTGGTGGCGCTTTCGATGGTATTGAACGTAAGATAGCCCAGCGCCTGAATACCCATACTGTGGGATATAACTCTGTTCAAAACGTTCGAAAAATAGATAAGGATGACCTTATTAAATATGTGCAGCCACAAGATTTGAAGGCTTTTGGTTTGATTCCTGAGATTATCGGTCGTCTGCCTGTGCTGACCTACCTTAATCCGTTGGATAGGGCAGCGTTAGAGAAGATATTGACTGAGCCTAAGAATTCTATTGTTAAGCAATACATGAAATTGTTTGAGATGGACGGTGTAAAACTGTCGTTCGCTCCTGAAGCACTTGCTTACATTGTGGATAAAGCGGTAGAGTACAAATTAGGTGCCCGTGGACTCCGATCTATCGTAGAGGCTATCATGATGGATGCGATGTTTGAGGTGCCGTCGAAAAAGCTGAAAACATTCGAAGTGACTGTTGACTATGCAAAGGAACAACTTGAAAAAAGTGTTGCCTTAGGCAAATAAGACATGCAGAAAGAGCCTATGACAAAAGAAAAGGATAATCTGAATGAAGCCTTGCATCGCTATTTTGGTTTTGATATGTTCAAAGGTGATCAGGAGGCTATCATTCGTAATGTGTTGGATGGACATGATACTTTTGTGCTGATGCCTACAGGTGGTGGCAAGTCACTTTGTTATCAGTTGCCTTCACTTCTTATGGATGGCGTGGCCATTGTTATTTCTCCGCTCATCGCATTGATGAAGAACCAAGTGGACTTTATCACGCACTTGAGCGAACATGATGGAACAGCACATTTCTTAAACTCATCGCTCAATAAGGCGGCTATAGATCAGGTTAAGACAGACATACGTGAGGGTAGAACCAAATTGCTCTATGTGGCACCTGAATCTTTGACGAAAGAAGATAATGTGGAGTTTCTGAAAACGGTGAAGATTTCGTTCTATGCTGTTGATGAGGCGCATTGTATATCGGAGTGGGGACATGACTTCCGTCCAGAATATCGTCGCATCCGTCCTATTATTAATGAAATAGGTAAAGCGCCGGTTATTGCCTTAACGGCAACGGCTACAGATAAGGTGCGTACGGATATCAAAAAGAATTTGGGCATAGTAGACGCTACAGAGTTTAAAAGTTCGTTCAATCGTCCTAACCTCTATTATGAGGTCCGACAGAAGACAAAGGATATCGATAAGGATATCGTGCGTTTCATTAAGCAGCATTCTGGTAAAAGTGGAATCATCTACTGTCTCTCGCGTAAGAAGGTGGAAGACTTGGCCGATGTACTTCGTGCTAATGATATTAAGGCCGCCGCTTATCATGCAGGTTTGGATTCAGCAACACGTTCGCAGACACAAGATGATTTCTTAATGGAACGTATCGACGTTATTGTAGCTACTATCGCTTTTGGTATGGGTATCGATAAGCCCGATGTTCGTTTCGTTATTCACTACGACATCCCCAAGTCGTTGGAAGGTTATTATCAGGAGACGGGACGTGCCGGTCGCGATGGCGGTGAGGGTATTTGTTTGGCTTTCTATAGTTATAAGGATCTGCAGAAATTGGAGAAGTTTATGGAGGGAAAGCCTGTGGCTGAACAAGATATTGGACGTCAATTGCTGCAGGAAACAGCTGCCTATGCAGAGACGTCTGTATGCCGCAGAAAGATGTTGTTGCACTATTTTGGCGAACAGTATGATAAGGACAACTGCGAGAACTGCGACAACTGTTTGCATCCAGGAACAAGAGTCGATGCTCAGAACCAATTGGTGATTGCCTTGAAAGCCATTCTTGCGATTAAAGAAAACTTCCGTAGTGACTATGTGATTGATTTTATCACAGGACGCGATACAAACGAGATCGTGGCTCATAAGCATCAAGAACTTGATGAGTTTGGCTCTGGCGAGGATGAAGATCCTAAAATCTGGAATCCAGTAATAAGACAGGCTCTCATAGCTGGCTATCTGAAGAAAGAGGTGGAGAACTATGGCTTGCTGAAAGTAACTAGTTCGGGAAAAAAGTTTATCAAGAATCCGATAACGTTTATGGTTGTTGAGGACCATGAATTTAGCGAAGAGGAAGAACCTACAAGTCAGGAGAATGGGGCAGGTGCCTTGGATCCAACTCTCTCGGCAATGTTGCATGATTTGCGCAGGAAGTGGTCTAATAAACTGGAACGTCCGCCATATGTTATCTTCCAGGATGTGTCAATCGAGCAGATGGCCACCGATTATCCTATAACGCTTGAGGAGCTGAAGGGTATTCAGGGCGTGGGCGATGGTAAAACACGTCAGCCTTATGCCAAGGATTTCGTAGATTTGATTAAGCGATACTGCGAAGAAAACGATATTGAGCGTCAGTCGGACTTGCGCGTTCGTACCAAGCCAAAGGACTCGATGCGCAAACTGAAGATTCTCCAAAATATAGATCGCCGAATAGCTTTGGATGACATTGCTAATGCATTGGGAATTGAATTCGAAGATCTGTTAGATGAATTAGAAGGAATCGTTCTTTATAGTGGTAATAAGATTAATATCGATTATTTCCTTGACGAGATTATGGATCCAGAGGATATAAATGATATACTTGATTACTTCTCGGAGCAGGAACAAGATGATTTGACTGCAGCATTTGAGGAATTCTGCCCCGACTTTTCGGAAAACGAAATTCGCTTAGTCCGTATCAAGTTTATTTCGGATATGGCAAACTAACAGTTAACAAGTTAGAATTAAGAGTTAAGAATTAAGAAAAATGCTTGTCATGAGCAAATTTCTTAATTCTTAATTTTTATATCTTGATAAAAATGAGTATCTTTGCACGCAATAAAATTTAAAGGTACCATATTATGTCATCATTTATTGCAGATAAAATTGTGATGGACGGCCTGACTTTTGACGACGTCCTGTTGATTCCCGCTTATTCTGAAGTACTGCCCAAAACTGTTGAGTTGCAGACACGCTTCTCACGTAACATTGTGTTGAATGTACCGTTTGTGACGGCTGCTATGGACACTGTGACCGAGAGCCAGATGGCTATAGCTATCGCTCGTGAAGGTGGTATTGGCGTGATTCATAAGAATATGTCTATCGAGAATCAGGCGCGTGAGGTGGCCATCGTAAAACGTGCAGAGAACGGTATGATCTATGATCCTGTGACCATCCGTCGTGGTTCTACTGTTGCACAGGCATTAGCAATTATGTCGGAGTATCATATTGGTGGTATTCCTGTAGTTGACGATGAAAATCATCTGGTGGGTATCGTTACCAATCGTGACCTGCGTTTTGAACGTCGCCTGGATCGTCCTGTTGATGAGGTTATGTCAAAGGAGAATTTGGTAACCACACATCAGCAGACAGACCTGGCTGCTGCTGCACAGATTCTGCAGGAGAATAAGATTGAGAAGCTGCCTGTTGTGGATAAGGATAATCACCTAGTGGGCTTGATTACATATAAGGATATTACTAAGGCTAAGGATAAGCCCATGGCTTGCAAGGACGAGAAAGGACGTTTGCGCGTAGCTGCTGGCGTTGGCGTTACTGTTGATACTCTCGACCGTATGCAGGCGCTTGTGAATGCTGGTGCCGATGCTATTGTTATTGATACTGCCCATGGACATTCAAAGGGTGTTATCGATAAACTGAAAGAAGCAAAGAATGCCTTTAAGAATATTGATATTGTTGTTGGTAATATTGCTACCGGTGCTGCTGCACGCATGTTGGTGGAGAATGGTGCTGATGCCGTGAAGGTCGGTATTGGTCCGGGTTCTATCTGTACTACCCGTGTTGTGGCTGGTGTTGGCGTTCCTCAGTTGAGCGCAGTATATGATGTGTACTCTGCTTTGAAGGGTACAGGTGTGCCTTTGATCGCTGACGGTGGCCTACGTTACTCTGGTGATATTGTGAAGGCATTGGCTGCAGGTGGTTCATCAGTTATGATAGGCTCGCTTGTGGCAGGCACTGAGGAAAGTCCTGGCGATACCATTATCTATAATGGACGTAAGTTTAAGAGCTATCGTGGCATGGGCTCGTTGGAGGCTATGGAGCATGGCTCAAAGGATCGTTATTTCCAGGCTGATACGAAAGACGTGAAAAAACTGGTACCTGAGGGTATTGCTGGTCGCGTACCTTACAAGGGAACCGTTCAAGAGGTTATATACCAACTGACAGGTGGCCTGCGTTCAGGTATGGGTTATTGTGGTGCAGCTAGTATTGAGCGCCTGCACGATGCTAAATTTACCCGCATCACCAATGCCGGTGTGATGGAGAGTCATCCACATGATATCACTATCACGAGTGAGGCTCCCAACTATTCAAGACCAAACGACTAAAAATAATATGAAACTGAAAATTCTTTTTGCTGCTCTGACTGTGTGCGGAACTATAAGCGCACAGACGGATGATCCAGTTGTGATGGTGGTTAATGGTGACCCTGTCACTCGCTCTGAGTTTGAGTATTCTTTTAATAAGAACAACTCGGAAGGTGTTATTGATAAGAAAAGTGTTGAGGAGTATGTAGACCTCTTTATTAATTATAAATTGAAGGTGGCTGCTGCTCTTGATGCAAAATACGATACACTGACATCTTTTAAAACGGAGTTCGCTCAGTATCGCGATCAGCAGGTTCGTCCTGCATTCGTAACGGATGCCGATATGGAGGCTGAGGCACATAAGATATATAATCAAACGGTAGAGCAAATCGGGCCAGATGGCTTAATCCGTGTAGCTCACATCCTGATAAGAGCTCAACAACAGGCTCCTCAGTCAGAGTGGGATGCAGCCAAAGTACGAATAGACTCTATTTATCAGGCTCTGAAGAATGGTGCTGATTTTGAGGAACTGGCTAAGCGCGTGTCTCAGGATCCAGGTTCTGCTCGTCAGGGAGGTCTTCTTCCTTTTGTTCAGCGTGGACAGTTGGTGAAGGAGTTTGAGAATGCGGCCTATGCTCTTCAACCAGGTGAGATGTCTGGTGTTGTTCAGACGCCCTATGGATATCATGTTATCCTGATGAAAGAGCGTAAGATGCTGGAACCGTTCGAATATCATCATGATGCAATCTTTCGCTATATGGAGCAACGTAATATGCGCGACCAAATAGCTACTCAGAAGGTGAAGCAAATGGTGAAAGATGGTAATGGTCAGGTGACTGAGGCTGAATTGATGGAAAACAAGGCTGCGGAACTGTCTGCTCAAGATTCAGATATGAAGTATCTGATTAAGGAATATCACGATGGATTGTTGCTCTATGAGATAAGCAACCAACTGGTATGGGACAAGGCAGCCAAGGATAAGGCAGGATTAGCTCGTTTCTTTAAGAAGCACAAAAAGAATTACGCATGGGATTCGCCCCGTTATAAAGGTATGGCCTATCACGTAAAGACACAAGGTGACGTAAAAGCCGTGCGTGACTGCGTGAAGAAATTGCCTTTTGACAAGTGGGCTGAAGCCTTACGCTCAACATTTAATGCCGACTCTGTGATTCGCATTCGTGTGGAGAAAGGTATCTTTAAGGAAGGTGATAATGCCTTCGTCGATAGTATTGTTTTCAAGAAGGATACTACGATAGCACATTTGAAGGATTATCCTATAGATGCAGTCTATGGAAAACTTTTGAAGAAAGGACCGGAAGACTACAATGATGTTCGTGGTCTGGTTGTGGCCGACTATCAGGAGGCTCTGGAGAAAGAGTGGGTGGCAGACTTGCGTCGTAAGTATGCTGTGAAGGTTAATGATGAGGTTTTGAAAACTGTCAATAAGCATTAATGAGAAAATATATTTTTGTTATAGCTGGACTTTTGAACATGTTACCAGTCTGCGCACAGCAGGATGATAAATCAGGTTCAGTTGTCGATGAGGTCATTTGGGTGGTAGGTGACGAACCTATTCTGAGAAGTGAGGTGGAAGCTAACCGAATGATGTCTGCGATGGAAGGCGTACGATGGAACGGAGATCCAGACTGTGCCATTCCCGAGCAGTTGGCAGTCCAGAAGTTATTCTTGCATCAGGCAGCTATCGATAGTATTGAGGTGAAGGAGAGCGAGATTTCTTCTGGCATTGAACAACGTATCGAAGAGTGGATACAACAGATAGGCTCTCGCGAGAAATTGGAAGAGTATAAAAAACAGACTCTGAGTCAGATTCGTGAGTCTATGCACGATGAATACCGTGATCAGTTGTTGATTCGTCGTATGAAGGAGCGATTGGTGAAGGATATTACGGTAACACCAGCCGAGGTCCGTCGCTATTTCCGTAATCTTCCTCAGGATAGTATTCCGTATGTGCCTACTGAGGTAGAAGTCCAGATTCTTACAATGACACCACGAATCTCTGCAGAAGAGATTAATCGTGTAAAGGACGAATTGCGAGAATATACTGATCGTGTGAATAAGGGCGAGACCTCTTTTCAAACATTAGCCCGCTTGTATTCAGAAGATCCTAGGTCAAGACGTATGGGAGGTGAGTTGCCTTTTATGGGACGTGCTGAGTTAGACCCCGCTTTTGCTGCTGCAGCATTCAATCTGACAGACCCCAAGAAAATCTCGAAGATTGTTGAGTCTGAGTTTGGAATGCATATTATTCAGTTGGTAGAAAAGCGTGGAGATAAGGTAAAAGTACGTCATATCCTACGTAAGCCTATAGTAGCCGACTCAACTGTGAACGCTGCTCTTGCGCGTTTGGATTCTATTGGTGATGATATACGTAATAACGTCTTTACTTTCGAAGATGGTGCTACTGTAATTTCGGATGATAAAGATACGCGTGCTAACAAGGGACTGATGGCTAAGAAGTCGCAATATGGTCAAACCTTATCTTCGCGATTCCAGTTGCAAGATTTGCCGCCTGAGATTGCAAGAGTTGTAGATACCTTGCAAGTGGGACAGGTTTCAAAGGCCTTTACGATGATTAATAATCGTGATAAAACGGTGTGCGTCATTGCTAAGTTGAAAAATAGAATAGAAGGTCATAAGGCTACGATTACGGAAGACTTCCAGGTGATGAAGGAGGTAGTGTTGAATAAACGACAAGAAGAAAAATTGCATGACTGGGTGGTTCAGAAAATCAAAAGCACTTATGTGCGTTTGAATGATGACTATAAGAACTGCCACTTCGAATATGAAGGTTGGAACCGATAATAAAAGAACTCATAGAAGCATCGTTATGGTGCTTCTATGTGCGCTATGCGTATTAGTATATGGAGTTACGCTTCCTTCGCGTCCTAATAAGGTCGCGGAGGAAAAACGTGTTTATCTGGTACACGCAGACGAGTTGTGGTATGATCGTTGGCAAAACAACGATGCACAAGTTCTTCGCGGAAAGGTGGAATTTGAACACGATGGAGCTCATCTTTATTGTGATAGTGCAAACTTCTTTGAGGCGAGTAACTCATTCGAGGCATGGGGACACGTGCGTATGGTACAAGGCGATACTTTGTCGCTGACCAGTGATTATGGTTATTATGATGGTAATAACAAGTCAATGGAGGCAAAGGTCTTTAGCTCTGATAAACAGGTAGTGCTACGTAATCGTGCAACAACTCTCTATACGGATACTCTGTATTTTGACCGAATTGATAATATGGGATATTATAATGAAGGCGGAAAGTTGGTTGATAAGACTGCGACACTGACGTCTATTCATGGAGAGTATCATACGGATACAAAGGATGCGTTCTTTACGGAAAACGTGAAGATGGTGGATAAGAACTCAACTCTCCTAACCGATACTTTGGCGTATAATACGCGTTCTAAGGTTGCTAATATTCTTGGTCCGTCAAATATCTATTCGGGTACAAGTCATATTTATTCTGAACTGGGCTATTATAATACAGACAAGGAACAGGCACAGTTGTTAAAACGTTCAAGACTGCAGAATGAGGGCCGTACACTGGTTGGTGATAGCATTTGGTATGATGGAAAAACCGGTATTAGTGAGGCGTTTGTTAATGTCGTTTATGAAGACTCTGTTAACCATAATGGTCTACTTTGTAATTATGGTTATTATGATGATGTCAATGGCTATGCCATGTCTACGGATAGTGCAGTAGCGATTGACTTCTCACAGCGTGATACTTTATATATCCACGCAGATACTTTTAAGGTATATACATATAATATCAATACCGATTCTGTTTACAGGGAGATGCATGCATATAATAAGGTACGTGCATATCGTACAGACGTGCAAGCCGTGTGCGACTCGATGGTGTATGTGTCGAAAGACTCTTGCCTGACAATGTATCGTGATCCGATTGTGTGGAACCTGAACCAACAGTTGTTGGGCGAAGTAATCCAAGTCTTTATGAAAGATTCTGTAGTGGATCATGCTTATGTTCATAATCAGGCTTTTTCCGCTGAGAAACTTTCAGAAAAGGACTTGTTTAATCAGGTGTCATCGAAGGATATGTTTGCGTTCTTTCAAAAAGGGGACATACATGAAGCTCGTGCTGTGGACAATGTATTAGTGGTTTATTATCCCGTAGATGAGTCGGATAGCACTTATCAAGGTCTTGTAAGTTTGGAGACAAGTGAATTGAGAATGCTAATGGAGAACCGTAAACTGAGTAGTATTTGGGCTCCCAAATCAGATGGTGTGATGTATCCCATGTCACAGATACCACCCCAGAAACGATTCTTAGATGGTTTTTATTGGTTTGAAGACGTCCGCCCCATTTCTAAAGACGATATATTTGTTTGGCGTCCTAAGAAACCAGGAACGGAACTTAAAACCTCAAAGCGTAAGGTTACATTGAAAGAGAAAGGTAAATCCCTATGAGTGATGTCATACAACTTCTGCCCGATTCGGTAGCTAACCAGATTGCAGCTGGTGAGGTTATTCAGCGTCCAGCTTCAGTCATTAAGGAGTTGGTAGAAAATGCTGTTGATGCTGGTGCTCAGAATATAAAGGTGTTGGTCGTGGATGCAGGACGAACATCTATTCAGGTTATTGACGATGGTAGTGGAATGTCTGAGACTGATGCTCGTTTGGCTTTTGAACGTCATGCCACATCAAAGATTCGTCAGGCAGATGACCTGTTCTCACTTCACACAATGGGGTTCCGAGGCGAGGCATTACCTTCTATCGCAGCTGTGTCCCAAGTGGAACTTGTAACTCGTACGGTAGGTGAGGATGTTGGGCTTCACCTGACTTTGCAAGGCTCTAAGATTGTGGGGCAGGAACCGACCGCATGTCCTGTGGGCTGTAATTTTAAAGTAGAGAACCTTTTCTATAATGTGCCGGCTCGTAGGAAGTTCCTGAAAACGAATGCAACAGAATTAAATAATATCTTGGCTGCTTTCGAGCGAATTGTCTTAGTTTATCCTGAGATTGGCTTTGTGCTTTACAGTAATGGACAAGAACTAATGAATCTGAAGCCTGGAAGTTTAAAGCAGCGTATTACCGATGTCTTTGGCAGAAAGAGTGTTCAGGAAATGCTGCCGATAGAGGTTGAGACGGCCCTGTGTCGTATTACAGGTTTCGTCGGTAAGCCTGAGTATGCAAGAAAGAAGGGTACACATAATTATTTCTTTGTGAATGGTCGTTTTATGAAGCATGCTTATTTCCATAAGGCAGTATGCAGCGCTTTCGAACGACTTGTTCCCGTAGGCATGCAGGTTCCGTATTTTATTTACTTTGATGTGAACCCTGCGGATATTGATGTGAACATCCATCCAACAAAGACAGAGATAAAGTTTGAGAATGAACAGAGCATTTGGCAGATTCTTGTTGCAGCGGTTAAGGATGCTATAGGGAAATTCTGTGATGTGCCGACTATCGACTTCGATACTGAGGGACGTCCGGATATTCCTGTTTTCAATCCGGGCAGCGAACCTGTAGAAATGCCAAAGGTAAGTTATAATCCATCTTACAACCCCTTTGCGTCCACTTCCTCAAAGCCTACACCAGTCTCTGAGTTTCATGGCAAAACTGCTTCGACACCAGATGCGTGGCAGCAGTTATATGATATACCGCCTACGCCGGTGTTTAAGGAGGATAGTCTGTTTAAAGAAGAAGAGGGTGGGGAACATGCCGAGAATGTCATCTCGGAGAAATCACCTGTTCATTATCAGTATAAGGGAAAGTATATCATGACGGCGGTGAAGTCTGGTCTGATGATTATTGATCAGCAACGTGCCGATATTCGCATACGTTATGAACGATATATGGAATCTATGGGGCAACGGCCTGTCAGTTCACAACGTGTCCTTTTCCCTGAGGTAATCGAGTTCTCTCCATCTGACAGTGTTGCTGTACAGAAGTTCTTGCCGGATCTAACAAACATGGGCTTTGATATTAATCATCTAGGTGGGGGTAGTTTTGTGGTAAATGGAATCCCTTCAGGTCTTGATGGTCTTGATCCAGTGTATCTTGTTCGTAATATCGTGGCCGATGTGTTAGAGAATGGTATGACTGATGCGGAGAGTATTCATGCATCACTTGCTGTCGGATTGGCTCGTCATGCAGCTATTCCTTATGGTCAGGTTCTGAGCAATGATGAGATGGAACGTATTGTCAATGAGTTGTTCTCGTGTTCTAACGTGAACTACACTCCAGATGGTCGTACAATCCTCACAATTCTACCTCAGAAAGATATTGAACAACTATTTGGCTGAAAAACTACTAAAAAAGCCTAAAAATACCCTTTTTTGGCTATTTTTAATGTTAAAAGTGCATTTTATTGCTTAAAATGTTGGAAGTTTAAAATAATTTATCTACTTTTGCACCAAATTTTTGATATTATTGTTTTTATAAAATACTAAAATTGTATGAAAAAGTTTTTAATGGTGCTGGCTCTTGCTAGCGTTTCTGTAGCTGGAATGGCACAGGATGAATTGACTGAAAAGTACAGCGTTGCAACCAACTCTTTCTGGAGTAACTGGTTTGTACAGGCTAATGTTGCTGGTACTGCTTTCTATAGCAGCCAGGAAAGAGATCTTGATTTGTCAAAGAGCCCTCTGAAGGACTTCCGTAACAATCTGGGTTTGTCTGTCGCTATTGGTAAGTGGTTTACTCCCGGTCTCGGTCTTCGTACTAAGGTGAATGGTATCTGGGGTCGCACTGTTGATGGTGATAACGCTAAGGACAATGCAAGCAAGTATTGGCAGGCTAACGAGCAGGTTCTGTTCAACCTGAGCAATATGCTGTGTGGTTACAACCCCTTCCGTGTTTGGAACTTTATTCCTTACGCTGGTGCTGGCATCGCACGTAATATGTCTTACAATACTTATGCTATGGGTCTCCAGGCAGGTTTGCTCAACGAGTTCCGTTTGAGCCGCAAGTTCGCTTTGAACCTCGACCTGTCTTATGGTATCCACGAGCCTGACTTCGATGGCAATGGCTTAACTTCTGGTAATGGCAAGCCCTCTGTAAAGAGCAAGGATCGCGACCTCAACGTTGAGATCGGTTTGACCTACAACCTGGGTAAGGCTACTTGGAACAAGGTTCCCGATGTAGAGGCTATCAAGGCTCTCCACCAGAGTCAGATTGACGCTCTTAACGCTCAGCTCAATGACGCTAATAGTGAGGTCGATCGTCTGAACAACCTGATTAAGAACCACAAGTGCCCCGAGGCTACCGCTCCTGTAACTGTTAAGGAGGTTGCTGCTGCTCCCGTATCAGTATTCTTCAACCTGGGTAAGGCTAAGGTTGCTTCTAAGAAGGATCTTGTTAACCTGAAGGCTTTGGCTGAGGTTGCTAAGGACAACGATAAGACTCTCGTTGTTACTGGTTATGCTGACTCTAAGACTGGTAGCGCTAACTACAACAAGACTCTGTCACAGAAGCGTGCTGAGACTGTTAAGAAGGAGCTCGTTAAGCTGGGTGTTGCTGAGAACAAGGTTGAGGTTGTTGCCGCTGGTGGTGTAAACGACATTACTCCTGTTTCTTACAACCGTCGTGCTGTTGTTACTGTTAAGTAATTGACTAATTAACGAAATATTTAAAAGACCGGTGAGTTTTGCTCGCCGGTCTTTATTTTTGCCTTATTTTTGGTCAATTTTTCCATTTTTGATTTTTTTTTCGAGAAAAAATGAAAAAAGTTCGAAAAATGTTTGGTGGTTTCAAAAAAAGTCCGTACCTTTGCACCCGCTTACAAGAACAAGATAGCACACAAAGCTACAATGGTTCAAGAAGGGCGTTTAGCTCAGTTGGTTTAGAGCATCTGCCTTACAAGCAGAGGGTCGGCGGTTCGAATCCGTCAACGCCCACAAGATTGAAGGATTGCAATGAGAATTGCAATCCTTTTTTGTTTTCATGTTAAATATCAAAAAAAATAGTGTTTGCTGCAAAATTATTATAAATTATCAGTGGCAGATTATTATTTATTTCGTACCTTTGCACTCACATTAAAGAAAGAACTATATATAGTATATATTTAAGGTATTAAGAACAAGCAATGGAACTGGACGTACTGACCGCCATCTCGCCTATTGATGGCCGTTACAGAAACAAAACCGAAGAACTGGCAGGCTATTTTTCTGAGTATGCTTTGATTCGCTATCGTGTGAGAGTGGAAATTGAATACTTTATCGCACTGTGCGAATTGCCTTTGCCGCAATTGGAGAACTTTGACCATAGTCTCTTCGAGTCACTCCGCAACATTTATCTAAGCTTTAGCGAGCAGGATGCTGCCCGTGTGAAGGAGATTGAGTCGGTGACCAATCACGATGTGAAGGCTGTGGAGTATTTCATTAAAGAGAAGATTGATGCAATTGCCGAAAGCAAGTCTGTAGATTTGAAAGCCTTTAAGGAGTTTATTCACTTTGGACTGACATCGCAGGATATTAACAATACCAGTGTGCCCCTTTCAATTAAGGAGGCCTTGGAGCAGGTTTATATTCCTTTGATTGAGGAACTGGTTGAGCAATTGCACGACTATGCAGAGGAGTGGAAGAATGTGGCCATGCTGGCAAAAACGCATGGTCAGCCGGCTTCGCCTACACGTTTGGGTAAAGAGATTATGGTTTATGTCTATCGTCTTGAAGAGCAATTGAAGGCTTTGAAAGACGTGCCCGTAACAGCCAAGTTTGGTGGCGCTACTGGAAACTATAACGCTCATCATGTAGCTTACCCTCAGTACGATTGGCGTGAATTTGGTAATCAGTTTGTTAGCGAGAAGTTGGGCCTGGAGCGCGAGCAGTACACCACCCAGATTTCCAATTACGACTGGCTTGCCGCCATCTTTGACGCCATGAAGCGCATTAACACAATCGTTATTGATTTGGATCGCGACTTCTGGATGTACATCTCAATGGATTATTTCAAGCAGAAGATCAAGAAGGGTGAGGTAGGCTCAAGCGCCATGCCACATAAAGTCAATCCAATTGACTATGAGAACTCAGAAGGTAATCTTGGTATGGCGAATGCCATCCTGGCCTTCCTGGCTCAGAAGTTGCCTATTAGTCGTTTGCAGCGTGATCTGACCGATTCTACGGTGTTGCGCAATGTAGGTGTGCCAATGGGACATTCACTCATTGCTTTTCAGAGCACGCTGAAGGGATTACGTAAGTTGATTCTCAACGAGGATAAGTTGCACGAAGACTTGGAGAACACTTGGGCAGTTGTTGCCGAGGCAATCCAAACCATTCTGCGTCGCGAAGCTTATCCTAATCCCTACGAGACGCTGAAGGCGTTGACACGTACCAACAAGAAAATGGATGAACAGACTATTCATGAGTTTATTCAGACCTTGGAAGTGAGTGATGAAGTTAAGCAAGAGCTGATGGCTATCACTCCTTGGAACTATACTGGAATTTAATTAAAGAATTAGTTAAGCCGTGAGGCACAAATATCAACCTTTTTAAAGTAAAAACAATTATGGATTTCGAAAACGAAAAGAAACAAGAAGAACAGCAGATGGACAGCAGTGCTAGCCGCGAGGGCTACCAGAAGGATTTTCGTCCTGTAGGACGTTCTCCCCGTCCACGTATTCACACAACTCAGCGCGCTGTGAACGCCTATGAGCGCCCTGGTTACAACAAGCATTCTCAGGACGAAGAGGGTGGATTCCGCCCCGAGGGTTTTGGTGCTGGTTTACAGAGTCAGGCACCTCAGCGCCCCTATCGTCCTCGTACAAATAACGGCTATAATAACGGCGGCTATCAGCCTCGTCCTCAGGGCGAGTATGGTCAGCAGGGTGGCTATCAGCAGCGTGGCGGTTATGGTCAGCGTCCTCAGCAGGGCGGCTATCGTCCTCGTTATAATCAGGAGGGCGATGAGCAGGGTTACCAGCCTCGTCAGCAGGGTGGCTACCAGCAGCGCGGCGGTTATGGTCAGCGTCCTCAGCAGGGTGGCTACCAGCAGCGCGGCGGTTATGGTCAGCGTCCTCAGCAGGGTGGCTACCAGCAGCGTGGCGGTTACGGTCAGCGTCCCCAGCAGGGTGGCTACCAGCAGCGTGGCGGTTATGGTCAGCGTCCTCAGCAGGGTGGTTTCCGTCCTCGTACTGCCGATTATGATCCCAATGCAAAGTACTCAATGAAGAAGCGTATTGAGTACAAGGAAGTGAATTTCGATCCCAACGAGCCCATTCGTCTGAATAAGTTCCTTGCAAATGCTGGTGTATGCAGCCGTCGCGAGGCTGATGAGTTTATCCAGGCTGGCGTGGTTACCGTAAACGGTGAGGTAGTTACCGAATTGGGAACCAAGGTGATGCGTACTGACGTTGTGAAGTTCCACGATGATCCCGTATCACTTGAGAAGAAAGTTTACGTGCTGCTTAATAAGCCCAAAGACTATGTGACTACCAGTGATGATCCTCAGCAGCGTAAGACCGTGATGGACCTTGTAAAGAATGCATGTCCTGAGCGTATCTATCCTGTAGGTCGTCTTGACCGTAATACCACTGGTGTGCTGTTACTTACCAACGATGGTGATTTGGCTTCTAAGCTGACACATCCTAAGTATCTGAAGAAGAAGATCTATCATGTATATCTGGATCGTAACGTGACCGCTCATGATATTCAGCAGATTGCCGAGGGTATCACTTTGGAGGATGGCGAAATCAAGGCTGATGCTATTGAGTATGCCGACCCTGTGGACAAGAAGCAGGTTGGTATTGAGATCCACTCTGGTAAGAACCGCATTGTGCGTCGTATCTTCGAGAGCTTTGGTTATAAGGTGCTGAAGTTGGATCGCGTGCAGTTTGCTGGTCTCACCAAGAAGAACCTGCGTCGCGGCGACTGGCGTTACCTCACAGAGGAAGAGGTTGACCGTCTGCGCATGGGCGCTTATGAGTAAAGAGCAGTATGTCGCTATGCTATAGTGACAAACCAATTAAGAATAACAATGAAAAGAACTAAAATCATTGACGTGCTGAAAAGCACGGAATACGGAAAGGAAGTATGTGTGAAGGGTTGGGTTCGTACCCATCGCTCTTCTAAGGCAGTCGACTTTATTGCTTTGAACGATGGATCTACCATCAATAACGTTCAGATTGTTGTTGACCCCACAAAGTTTGACGAGCAGTTGCTTAAAGATATTACGACAGGTGCTTGTATTTGTGCAGAGGGAACACTCGTTGAGAGTCAGGGAGCAGGTCAGAGCAGTGAGATCCAGGCAACGAACCTGGTTGTCTATGGACTCTGTGGTAACGACTACCCCATGCAGAAGAAGGGTCAGAGCTTCGAGGCTATGCGTAAGAATGCCCATATGCGTCTTCGTACGAACACTTTTGGTGCAGTGATGCGTATCCGCCACAACATGGCAATGGCTATTCATACTTATTTCCACGAGCATGGCTTCTATTATTTCCATACTCCGTTGATCACAGCATCCGACTGTGAGGGAGCTGGAAACATGTTCCAGGTAACCACCAAGAACCTCTACGACCTGAAGAAGGACGAGAATGGTAAGATTATCTACGACGACGATTTCTTTGGAGAGCAGACATCGCTGACTGTATCTGGACAACTTGAAGGCGAGCTGGGTGCTACTGCATTGGGCTCTATCTATACCTTCGGTCCTACATTCCGCGCTGAAAACTCAAACACTCCACGCCACTTGGCTGAGTTCTGGATGGTAGAGCCTGAGGTAGCCTTCCTCGATCAGGAAGAGCTGATGGACCTGGAGGAAGACTTCATCAAGTATTGCGTAAAGTGGGCTCTCGACAACTGTAAGGACGACCTCGAGTTCCTCAACAAGATGATCGACAAGACACTTATCGAGCGTCTGGAGGGTGTACTCAAGGAGACCTTCATCCGTCTGCCTTACACTGAGGGTATCAACATCCTGCAGGAGGCTATCAAGAACGGCAAGAAGTTTGAGTTCCCATGCAACTGGGGCGACGACCTGGCATCAGAGCACGAGCGCTACCTGGTTGAGGAGCACTTCAAGAAGCCTGTCATTATGACCGACTATCCACGTGCATTCAAGTCGTTCTATATGAAGCAGAACGAGGAGACTGCCGATGGCGGTTCTGTAGGTTACAAGGGTGCTGTTGCCCCTGGTCCAACCATGCAGGGTACCGACGTGCTCTTCCCACAGATTGGCGAGATTATCGGCGGATCTGTTCGTGAGGAGAGCTACGACAAGCTGATGGGCGAGATTAATCGCCGCGAGATGGACCAAACCCACCTCTGGTGGTATATCGACACCCGCAAGTGGGGCTCATGCCCTCACGCAGGTTTCGGACTCGGTTTCGAGCGTCTCATCCTGTTCGTTACAGGTATGCAGAACATTCGCGACGTGATTCCTTTCCCACGTACGCCGAAGAGCGCAGAGTTCTAATAAATACAATATTAAAAAACGAGTTCCGATATTTTTCGGAGCTCGTTTTTTTGTTCCCATACCATTTTTGTATTTAAAAATTTGGCATATTGCAAAATATTGTTTAATTTTGCCAAAAATAGTATTAACCCAAAAACAATCATGGTATGAAGAAATTATTAGTGTTGGGGTGCATGATGCTTGGTTTGACGGCATCTGCGCAGATTCCTTTGATTGAACATGTTGGTGGAAGTGTTGGCGTAGGTACCACGGGTATCACCGTTGATGTGGCAGCTCGAGTTACTGATTTCTTTGGTGTTCGTGCAGGTGTTGATATCATGCCACAGATTAAGATGAATAAAGACCTGAATCTGGGCGTAGACGACCATTCATTGACTATTCAACAGATGTCAACTTACATCGATCAGTTGAACCAGTATCTTCCTGCAGCCGATCAGATTGATAAGTCTATACTTCCTAATGGTGAACTTCCTAAGAAACTGGATATTCAGGGCAAGTTGAGCAATACCACGGGTCACGTCTTGATAGACGTATATCCTTTTGGGGCCAAGAACAGTTTCCATGCCACAGTGGGTGCCTATTTTGGCGGCAAGAAGGTGGTTAAGGTCTATAACCGAGAAGATGGCGCATTGACCGTTGTAAACCAGTGGAACAATGCCATGAGAGAAGCGCAGAACAATCCTGGTGGCTCTCTGAACCAGAATGTGGTTCAGCCTTATGGCTTGAAGATGATTGGCGCTGAGTTGGGCGATTATTTTGTTACCCCCAATCCTGCTGACAATGGTAATGTGGAGGCCAGTATCCAGGTAAGCGGTTTCCGTCCGTATGTTGGTATAGGCTTTGGCAGTTGCGTGCCCAAGAAACGTATTGGCTGTCAGGTGGATTTAGGTGTACAGTTCTGGAACACCCCCAAGATTTATGCACCAACCTACGATAAGAACACAGACACCTTTATTGGCGAGAGTAAGCTGGACGAGTCGAAAGTAGGAGGCGATGGCAGTGATGTCATTAAGACCATTACGAAGATTTCCGTTTATCCTTCACTCACTGTTCGCCTTACAGGTAAGATCTTCTAGAATATCAATAGAGAACAATAAAAAATGGGATTCGCTAAGCCAGCTGAATCCCATTTTCTGTGATAACGATTAGTCGTCGGCGATACAGGTCGCCGATGGCTTTTTTGTATATCTTCTTCGACACGCCGAAGCAGGCAGCAATATCCTCGGCAGGACTCTTGTCGCCCAGTTCGCAGTGCCCGTCATGTTCGTAGAGATAGCGCAGCAACACCTCAGCAAAGTCAAGACTACGCTCATAGCCCGTCTTTTTCTGGTATCGCTCCACCTTTGCAGTGGCCATCAGGCGATGCGTCTGTTCATCCTCCATCACATAGACATAGTAGCTTTTACCCATCTCCATGCGCTGCTTCTGCTCACGGAACGGACAGAAGAGGTCCTTCATCAGTCCCCATTTCAGGAAAGCCCCATATTCGTTCACCCATGCGCACTCCATCCATGCAAACTCGCCCACTTTAGCCAGAGGGTGTTCAGTCGTGGCAATCAGTCGTTCGTCCTGATCCAGATAGATAAACACCTCCAGGTCTTGTCCAATCTTTGCACCTTCAGGAACATAGCGGTTGGGCAACAAGATGTCACCACTCTGTTCGTCGCCCTCCAGATAGAGGCCCTGATCAGCGCGACGGATGATAGTCAGGGTGTTGTAATCGCCAAGTTTAATCATGCTTCAGAATTCGTATTAGTGATTATAAGGTTGTCAGATTCATTTGCTGCAGGAGTTATCGTTGGTACCTCCAGCAGACCGTCACGCATATGGATGGTGCGATCAGTAATCGTAGCCAGCGTCTCGTCGTGCGTGACGATAACAAACGTCTGTCCGAATTTGTCTCGCAGGTCGAAGAACAGTTGGTGCAGTTCCTCCTTGTTCTTTGAGTCGAGCGAGCCGCTAGGCTCGTCGGCCAGGATAACGGCAGGGTTGTTCACCAAGGCACGTGCCACGGCAATACGCTGCTTCTCGCCGCCACTGAGTTCGTTTGGCTTGTGACTGGCACGGTCTGTCAGTCCCATAAACTGCAGCAGTTCCTTAGCCCGTTCCTTGGCCGCTTTCTGTGATTTGCCAGCTATATAAGCAGGTATCATGATGTTCTCGATGGCAGTGAACTCAGGCAGCAGCTGATGAAACTGGAACACAAAGCCCAGATGACGGTTGCGGAAGTCGGCCAACGCCTTTTGTGATAGGGTAGTGGTGTCGATACCGTCGACCCATACAGAACCCGTGTCAGGTTTGTCCAGTGTGCCAATGATTTGCAGTAAGGTCGTCTTGCCAGCACCGCTGGGTCCAACGATGCTCACCACCTCACCTTTGTCTATGTGGAGGTCAATGCCTTTAAGTACTTGTAGCGAGCCGAAGCTCTTGGTAATATTCTTAATGTCAATCATGTCTTTTTCGTCGACTTACACAATTTATGCTCTTTTCTTGTTAATCCAGTTCATCAGCGTATCATAGATACTATTCTCCTCGTGGTGCTGAGCCTCAGTGAAGCTCATCTTCTCCTCCTTCGTGTTGCCATACTGGTCAGGGAAGATAATCATGAGGTTCGTGCCAGAGAAATATTTGGTGAGCTCATCCGGCAGACGGTCGAGTGCCGCTTTGTAACTGATGGTACCCTTACGTGCCGTGACCACCACCAGCAAGTTGTCCGTGCCGATGTGACTGGCCAGTTGTGGCAACTCGTTCCAGTGTGCCATGTACGTATATTCAGCACGCACGTTAGGGTGCTGATTGTTCACATATTGCTCTATCAGCGTGAGCGACTCATGACGCCCATGAAACTGAATGCGGCAGTCCAACTGACCAGCAAACCTGCACAGGCGCTCCAGCCAGCGGTTGAATCCAGGTTCGAACTCAGCCCTGCTGGGCACAGCCACCTGAATACGTCGTAAGGTGCTCAGCGGCTGCGTGAATCGCATCAGAAGAATCTGACGGTTCAGTCCATTGTACAGACTCTGGATAAACTCACCCCAGAACTTCTTAGTCACCTCAGTATGCACGTGCATACCCATCACAATCTCAGAGCAGCCGCTCTCGCGGAATGCGTGCTTAATGCCGTTGGCGATGTTAGTGGCCAGTCGCACCTGCGTTTGCACCTGCATCTCCGAGGCACTCGCCTGTCGTTGCAGTTGCTCCAGCAGTCGCATGCCCTGTTCGCGCTCTTGAGCACTGTTCTCGCCGTCGTACACCACGTTGAGAGCCACCAACTCGCGTTTCAGTTTCTGGTTCCTTGTCAGCTGAGCCAGTTCCAGCAGTTGTGGCGCAATCTCAGGGTATTTCACACACACCATAATCTTCTCGTCGTCCTGCTGTGGCTTCTTTAAGTCAGGCACGGCACGCTCGCTGAATACAATCTCCTTACTCGCCTTCTCCGTCATCATCGTTGAGATGATACACGTAACCAGAATCATGATAACCACGCCATTCAGCATGTTGTCGTCGGCCAGTGCAGTGCCGTCGTCCATCAGCAGTCGTCGGCCCACCATGACCATTGCGATGGCACCAGCAGCATGAGCCGATGTCAGTCCAAACATCATGTGACCCTCCGCCTTGGTCAGTTTGAACAGAAGGGCAGAGAGATAGGCAGCCAGCGCCTTGCCAAAGGTGCCGATGAAAGCAATGAGCAGTACGATGCCCCATATCTCAGCTCCGTCGGCCAGCGTGTTCAGGTTGATAAGCATGCCCACGCCAATCAGGAAGTAAGGAATGAAGATGGCGTTGCCGATGAACTCCGTACGGTTCATCAGAGGCGACACATGAGGTATGTATCTGTTGAGAATCAGTCCTGAGAAGAACGCACCAAAAATGCCCTCCAGTCCGATGAATGCCGACAAGGCAGCACTGAGGAACATCACAGAGATGACGAAGATATACTGCATCACCGCATCACTGTATCGACGCAGGAAATAGCGAGCCAGACGTGGTATCAGCAGGATGCTGCCAGCACAGAACGCAGCAATCTTGAAGAGGAAGAACACCCAGAACAAGAAGCCACTGTCAGGACTAAACGAGCCCACCAGTCCTGCCAGCATGACCAGCGCCATGAAGAGCGACAGCATGGACGAGCCCACACTAATCATGACACTGGAGTTCTTTTGCAGTCCATAGCGCCCAATGATAGGGTAGGCTACCAGTGTGTTTGATGCCATGATACAGCCCAGCAGGAACGAGGCCTGCCCGCTGTAGCCCAGGATGGTAATCGACATCAGGTAGGTCAGCACCAACGGCACAAGACAGGTGAGAAAACCAAAGATGAGCAGTCTTTTCGAATTCTTCTTGACACTCTCCAGATCCATCTCCAAGCCAGCCAGAAACATGATATAGTAAAGGCCCACCTGTCCGAAAACTTCAAACGAGATGTCGCGTTGCAGCAAGTTGAACCCATGCTCTCCGATGAGCACGCCAGCCAGTACCATGCCGATGATATGCGGAATACGCAACTTACTCATCACGATAGGTGCGAGGAGGATGACGAGTAGTACCACGAAGAAAATCAGCGTGGGGTCTTTTATCAGTGGCTCTATGACAACTTGTGCTTCCATAATGCTTTATAAAGCGTCCTGTTTTGCAGGATGCTGGAATAAATCATGAATATGTATCAATTTGTTTGCAAATTTACAACTTTTTCTGTAATAATGCCACGATAAAAGAAAGTTTTTTGTAATTTTGCAGACCAAATGGTATAATTAATATCGTATATAGAATGAAAGTAGCAATTGTTGGCGCTTCAGGCGCTGTAGGACAGGAGTTTTTACGCCTGCTTGACGAGAGAAATTTCCCCATGGACGAATTGGTGTTGTTTGGTTCAGAGCGTTCTGCTGGTACCAAATATACCTTTAAGGGTAAAGAACTGACCGTGAAACTCTTGCAGCACAACGACGACTTCAAGGATATTGATATAGCCTTCACGTCGGCAGGTGCTGGCACCAGCAAGGAGTTTGCTGAGGACATCACAAAGTACGGCTGCGTGATGATCGACAACTCGAGTGCTTTCCGTATGGACGACGATGTACCCTTGGTAGTGCCTGAGTGCAATGCTGAGGATGCCTTGCAGCGCCCTCGTGGCATCATTGCCAACCCCAACTGTACCACGATTATGATGGTGGTTGTTCTGCAGCCCCTCGAGAATATCAGTCACATTAAGCGCATCCACGTATCTTCTTATCAGAGTGCCTCAGGTGCAGGTGCAGCAGCCATGGCCGAGTTGCAGCAGCAGTATAAGGAGATTGTAGAGACAGGCGAGGTGAAGACCATCAAGAAGTTTGCCCACCAGTTGGCCTATAACGTGATTCCCCAGATTGACGTGTTCCAGCCCAACGGCTATACTAAGGAAGAAATGAAGATGTATAACGAGACCCGTAAGATTATGCATACCGATGCCAAGTGTTCGGCTATGTGCGTGCGTGTCAGCTCGTTACGCTCTCACTCTGAGTCAGTTTGGATTGAGACAGAGAAGCCCATCAGCGTAGAAGAGGCACAGAAAGCCATTGCTGCAGCCCCTGGTTGCACACTCGTTGACGACCCAGCCAACCTGAAGTATCCCATGCCCCTCGAGACGGCTGGAAAGGACGATGTTTTCGTTGGTCGCGTGCGTAAGGACCTCACCGATGAGAACGGTCTGACCTTCTGGCTCTCTGGCGACCAGATTCGTAAGGGTGCAGCCCTGAATGCCGTTCAGATTGGCGAGTATTTGGTTGAGAAGAAGGCTCTGCCTTGCTTTGAATAATTACGATTTTGTTTTACAATAGCCTCGCTGAGATTTAAAAATTCTGAGCCAAAAATTTTTTCTGTGCGTACAGGCGAAATATGAGCACCTTTGTAAATCTCTGATAATGAGAGGTTTATGAAAATGGCCTCAGAAGTGTAAAGATTTAGAACGCAATCGAATATTCGTTTAGGTTGTAACGGAGCCTGAGTTACACTGCAACGGAGGCTGTTTTGCATGGTAAAACAGCCTCCGTTGGGTTGTAAAACAGCCTCCGTTGCATGGTGAAATCGATAGGGGTATGAAAAAAGGGAGTTTTTGCTCCCTTTTTTTGTTCTAGTTTGCATTTTCTCAGACCCCCTGTTTTTTGTCACATATTTCAACATTGTTTATACAACTTTTGTCCTATATGGGTGTAATAATGTGCCATCTTCACTTATTCCTCGATTTTTTTTAAGAAAAAGTGTGGCTCATTAAAACTTTTTTTGTATTTTTGCATCCGCAAATTAATATATTAATTTATCTAACTAATTTTACTAACTTTACTACAAATGAAAAGACTATCACTTATGGTGGTGAGTGCAATGATGTCGATATCATTGTTTGCACAGGAAGATGTGACTCACTACATCAGCAATGCCGGGTTCGATCAGGATCTGACATGGCAGGCTGACGGTTCCAAGAAGGAGATTATCGACACAAAGAATCTGAGTGACCGTTCTATCGCAGCTATTGCAGCCGATAGCACAGTTTATGCTACTGTGAATCCATCAACTCCAAAGAGTCGTGGCGACGGTCGTACACTGGAGGCAACCAACGGCTTTATCGGTCGTATCCAGGGTTGGCAGATCGTGACCAACCAGGATTTCCCCAAGTGCGAGTGGGTGTACTTCGGCTCACTGCCCTATGCCCTTGGTGCAACAGCCATTCCTGTGGCTGATGATGGTTCAACTTACATCACCGTTCCTGAGAAGCCCGCTGAGGCTGCTGGTGCCGACAACCTGGGCTTTGCCTACATGCGTGCTGGTTGGGGTGGTCGTGCTGTTTACAAGCAGACCGTTAAACTGCCCTGCGCCAAGTATCGCCTGGAGTACTGGGCTGTTAACCTGAACCCCAGTGGCACCAAAGGTAAGAACCTGTCAAAGGTGACCTGTCGTAAGGACACTTGGAACGATGAGACTGGCTTCTCTGACACAGAGTGGACCAAGCACGTCATTGAGTTCACACCTACGGCTGAGTTCTCAATGGAGTTCGGTTTCGAGTCAGAGGGCGGTTCAGGCAGCAACCCATTCCTTTGCCTGGATGGCATCAAGCTCTACAAGATTGGTGAGGCCGACCGTGCCGAGTTGCTCGCTGCCGACATCAATGACCTGGCTTCAGAGTGCGATGAACTCTCAAGAACAGCAACAAGTGCAGGCTATGTTGGCTTGGCCAGTGTACTTACCGACTACTCAATGGAGTTGAGCGATATGACTTCTGCCGGCGATGCCGACGAGATGGAGGCATTCCTGGCCGAGGCTAACGCCCGTATGGTACAGATCCGTGCAGCCATCGAGGAGATGAAGAAGATTGACGCCGTTCTGGCTAAGATGGACAATCTGCTGAAGACCACCAACTATGCTGGTAAGGACGCTTTCGACGCTGCCTACCTGAAGGTTCTTGGTTACAAGCAGAACGAACCTGCTGAGGATGCCGACGTAGTGGCTCTGCTCTTGGGCGCTGTTACTGAGGCTAACGCTGCTATCAAGGCCTACTACCTGTCGCAGGAGGCTTCTGAGACTAATCCTGCCGACTATACCATCTTCGTTCAGCATCCTTGGTTCATCAACGAGGAGGCCGAGCCTACACTGGTAGATGGTGTTTGGGAGTTCCCCTTGCGCTATGATGCTGAGACTGGTGAGGACCGTTATGTAGAGGGCAGTGCTTCAAGTCCCGACCTGAACGCTGGCGGCTGGACCAACAATGGTATTAAGGATGGTGACCATCGCCTGAACTGGCAGCGTGGACGCAGCTGCTGGAACGCTTGGTACAGCAACTTCACTGGTGTGGTGTCTGTAGGTCAGACCATCACCGACCTGCCCAACGGCTACTACACAGTTTCTGCTGACCTGATTACACAGAGTGGTTGTGCAACCGATCAGCACGTTTATGCTCAGAGCACATCTGACAAGAAGATCTCTACTGCCACTCTGACTGAAGAGGGTTGGGACGAGAGCGTATGGCAGACCGTTAGCATGACTGCCGACGACAAGGTGCTCGTGGTTGATGGTAAGTTGACCATTGGTGCCGAGGGTACTGGTTCTGGCGAAGGTTCTGCCGGCTGGTTCTGCGCCACCAACTTCAAACTCTACTACCTGGGTGCTGCCAGCGATGCCGATGTGAAGGCTGCTGTGAAGGCTACCTACGATGCTAAGCTCACTGAGGCTATGGAGTATGCTGATGCTATGCACCTGGCTGCCGACAAGAAGACCCTGAACGATTCAATCAGCAAGTGCACTGATATCAATGGTGATCCTGCTGTTGACTATATGCTGAACAGCATCGAGGTGCTGAATGCTGCTCTTGCTGAGGCTAAGAACAGTGAGGCTAAGTACGAGAGCTACTTCCCCACTCAGGAGACACTCGACGAGAATCCTGAGATCGTGAAGGACAAGGTGATGCTGTGGGTGAAGGCCCTGCTCGATGGTCAGGAGGTTGACGGTCGTGAGGCCTTCGGCGTTTCTGCTCCTATCGCTCAGTTCGCTTACGACTACGTGATGGGTTGGATTGCTTCTGACGAGGCAACCTACACCAAGATGGATGCAACTGTTGAGCTGCTGAACAACTATGTGAACAGCTACGCTCCTGCTTATCGCACTGCCGACGAGGTGGCTGCTGCCTCTAAGGAGACTGGTAAGAAGATCCTGCAGGACATGATGGCCAGTCATGTGGCTACCCTCACTGCCCAGATGCAGACAAAGACTGTTGTCGATGGTCTGGTGAAGCAGTTGAACGCTGCTGTTGCTACTGTGAAGAAGCAGAACATCTACGAGGATGCTGATGCTTCAGACTACACCGCTTATATCTCTAACCCCAACGCTGAGGCTATCGACGGTTGGGATATCGTACTGGGTAATGGCGATGGCAACGGTCAGAAGAGCGGTCAGTGGTTCGATGGCTCTAACACCCGTTACTTCGACTCATACCACTCTCAGGATGTGAACAACGACGAGACTGGCGAGACCACTCACATTGGTCTGATTGGCTTCAAGGCCTCTCAGTTGGTGAAGGATCTGCCCAACGGTACTTATAAGGTAGGCGTGTACACACGTACTCCTGCCGAGGGTGCTTACATCTTCGCTGGTGTGGCCGATACCACCTTCGTTGAGATTCCTTTGAGCTACTACACTGACGAGGCTACTGGCGAACCCGCTATTGCCAGCGATAAGTTCGGTCCTATCTGGGAAGAGGCTAAGGCAGCTGTGGAGAGTGATGACTACACCGACCTGCAGTACAGCATCTATAATGCTAACGGTGGTCAGGGTCGTGGCTGGAAGCATCAGGAGATCGAGGAGGTTGTGGTGACCAACCACGAGCTGTTCATCGGTACTATGTGTGGCACTGCTGCCAGCAAGACCGCTAAGGTGTTCGACGGCAACTGGTATTCTGTGGGCGGTTGGACGCTGACCCTCGTGACCAAGGGCGACAACACTGGTTGGGAAGGTCCTGTGACAGGTGTTAATACTGTCGAGACCCAGAAGAACGTGGCCAATGGCATCTACACCGTTACTGGTGTTAAGCTGAGCAAGTTGCAGCGTGGCATGAACATCGTGGTGCGCAATGGCAAGGCTCAGAAGATTCTTGTGAAATAACGCTATCAAAATAGCCCTGTGCTCTCTAAACGGGAGCGCAGGGCTTTACAACAAAATCGTTCCAAAAACAATATAAAACTGGCCGTCCGAAAGGATAGCCCACCTAAAGAGAAAACAACGAGAGCACACCTTATATATATAAGCGCACGCGCGTAGAAGATGAGCTCCACCATATATGAATCACAACCGATAACAGTATATAAAACAATTAATAACTTAAAAATGTATGAATAACCGCATTACTGATCTGGCGAAGAAAATGTGTATAGCATTTTCTGTTGCCATGCTTTGTGGGGGATTCGTGGCCTGTACGGACGACTACGATCTTGACGATGAGGGTAATTACCCTTCATGGCTGGGTGGTAGCATCTACGAGGCTTTGAAGAATCCTGGGTCCCTGCAAAAGGGAGATGAGGTCATCCTCTCAGGTACGTACAACAACTACCTGCGACTGATTGACGACCTCGGCTATGCAGAGACCTTGTCGAAAACTGGTTCAAAAACCGTGTTTGTGGCTAACGATGAGGCTTTCGAGCGCTTCTATGCCAACAACCAATGGGGTGTTAAGTCGTACGACGACCTGACCATTGCCATGAAGAAGCAGTTGCTTTATGCTTCTATGCTTGACAATGCCTTGCTGGTTGAGATGCTTTCGAACATCTCGGGCAACTCTGTTGACCCCATTGTTCAGGGCATGGCTCTTAAGCACATCACCAGTGCAAATGTCATTGACACCATCACTCACATGGCAAGCGAGGCCGACATGCCTCTCAACAATGACTACTGGAAGAAGTACTACAACAAGGGCATCTATCTGGTGATGGACAACACCCGTCCTATGATGGTTCACTTCACCGAGGAGCAGATGACCACCAATGGCATCACAACCCGTGGCACCGACAGTGACTTTGAGGTTGTTACTGGTACTCCCTACGATCCTGATAAGCATTCTGCCTACATCTATCGTAATAAGATTGTGAGTGCCGACATTACATGTAAGAACGGTTATATCCACCAGATGTCTGATGTGCTGGTGCCTCCTGGCAACATGGCTCAAGTGATTCGCAACAACGGCGAGTCGTCTCTGTTCAGTCGTATGCTCGACCGCTTCAGCGCACCTTACTATGATGGTGGAACAACTCGTAACTATAACGACTATGCACAGGCTAATGGCCTGCCACAGATCGACAGTATCTTCCAGATGCGTTATATCAGTAACTACTCTCAGGGTGCTTCGCTGATGAAGGATCCTAATGGTGTGACGCAGGAGTACGGTCTTACTTTTGATCCAGGTTGGAACAACTATGACAATGGCACTGGCGAGGATCGCAACTGTGACGTGGCTGCTATGTTCGTGCCCACTGACTCGGCCCTGGCTGAGTTCTTCATCAATGGCGAGGGTAAGTTCCTGATGGAGGAGTTTGGCGTGAAGGAAGGCGGCGTGGCATTGAACGACCGTGCACACCTGAAGCAGAATATCGACTCTATCCCCTTGCAGAACGTGCAGCAGTTGGTCGACAACCTGATGAAGCGTTCGTTCGTGGGTACTGTTCCTTCGAAGTTCGGACAGGTGATGGACGAGGCTAACGACCCCATGGGTATCTCTCTGCAGGTGCTCGACCGCAAGAACGATCAGTATAATGTGAAGATTGCCAACAACGGTGTTATCTACATGCTGAACAGGATGTTTGCTCCTCCCTCGCTGGTAGCTGTATCGGCTCCTGTGACCCTGAAGAGCAACATGCGCATCATGAACGTGGCAGTGAACGATGGTAAGAAGTCTAAGCCTCTGGACTTGAACTTGAACTACTATGCTTATCTGCTGGCCATGAGTGCTAACTACGCATTCTTCATCCCCACCGACGATGCTTTCGAGCGTTACTATATCGATCCTTCTTCACTGGCCGACGCTGAGCCTCGTGCCCTGAAGTTCTACTATCAGAACAAGTCGCCTTTCGTTTATTGCTCTTCTTGGCAGTGCCTGAAGAACGCTGACGGACAGTGGGAGATTGGCGACTCTATCGGTCGTGTTACTGCCAGCGCCTTTAAGTCGCAGTTCCAGGACATCCTGAACTACCACACCATCGTGCTGGCCGAAGGTGAGTCTCTGGGCTCAAATGGCAATAAGTTCTATAAGACCAAGCACGGCGGCGAGATTAAGTTCGAGAATGGCGTCGTGACGAGTGGCGCGCAGATTGAGGGTAGTGTACCCGTTTCTAACGTGACTCAGGTCTACAACCAGAAGAACGGTAAGGCTTATGCCATCGATCATGTGATCCAGGCTCCTCAGCGCTCAGTACTGGCTGTGCTCGAGGAGGATACTGCTACCACGGCTCGCTTCTCTGAGTTCCTGGCTCTCTGCAACGACCTCGATATGGACGAGCTGATGATGTTTGCCAGCGACCGTCTGGCCGAGAAGAACGATGTGACCAAGAAGTTCCGTTACGAGGCTTATCACGCCTTTGCCAACAAGAATGGCTTGACAGATAATGTGAACTATTTCAACTCATTTAACTATACTGTTTATGCACCCGATAACGATGCCATGCAGAAAGCTTACGCTCAGGGACTGCCCACATGGAACGATATCAAGGCTATTTATGAGCCTGTGAAGGAACAGTATGAGGCCGAGAAGAGCGCCAAGGCCATCAGTCCTGAGATCCAGGCTGTGCGCGACAAGGCTCTGGCAATGGTCGAGACCATCAACGACTTTATCCGTTATCACTTCCAGGACAACTCTGTCTATGCTGATAATGTGATTGACGATGGTGTTTATGCTACTGCATGTACTGATACGCTGGGTATCCGTCAGCGTCTGACTGTTAGTGGTGGTAATGGTCGTCTCACTGTAACTGACCGTTCTGGCCAGACTGTTACGGTTGACGCCACCAGCACCTCTAAGCTTGTGAATGTAATGACACGCGACTATGAGCTGAACAAGAAGTCGCATGTTATTAATAGCTCTTCGTTTGCTGTGGTTCATCAGATCAGCACACCGCTGTATCCTTATACTGCAGCTTCTCGCCGTTATGACAACCGTTGGACTGGTGCTAATGCAAGAGCCCGTCTGGCTGCATATCGCAAACAGTTTGAGAGTCGCTACTACAAACGTTATGATGGGACTATAAAATATTAAAAACAGAAAGAATTATGAAACTAAGAAATATTTTAATACTTGCATTTTTTAATATTTTCTTGTTCACATTAGGTGCACAAGCACAGCAGGTGCGTATCTCTGGTACCGTGAGCGATGCCATGGGCCCCATCATGATGTGTAACGTATCGGAAATCGATAACAACAACCGTATCGTGTCTAACGCACAGACCGACTTCAACGGTAACTTCTCGATGACCATCAAAAATGCAAAGAATAAGCTGAAGATTTCGTTTGTGGGCTACAAGCAGGTCGTTCTGCCCATCGGCACACGTACAAAGTTCAATGTCACCCTGAAGGATGATACCATGATCGATGAGGTGACAATCGTGAAGAAGAGAAAGTTTAACCAGGGTGGCTTGTCTATTCCTGAAAGGGAGGTGTCTGTGGCTGCACAGACGTTCAACATGAGCGAGGTGGAAGGTCTGGCCTTCACTTCGGCCGATGAGGCTCTGCAGGGACAGATTGCTGGTCTGGATATTATCTCTAACTCTGGTAACCTGGGTTCTGGTACTACCATGCGTCTGCGTGGTGTTACCTCTATCAATGGTAACTCTAACCCTCTGATCGTTGTTGATGATAACATCTTCGACAACCCTGACGAGAACTTCGACTTCCAGAACGCTAACGAGGAAACCTATGCTTCGCTGCTGTCAGTGAACCCTTCAGATATCGAGGATATCCAGGTGCTGAAGGATGCTGCCGCAACAGCTATCTGGGGTTCACGTGGTGCTAACGGTGTTATCTCTATTCGCACTAAGCGTGGTGCGCGTGGTGATGTGAAGGTTGACTACTCTCTTCGTGTGCAGGCCAGCTGGCAGCCTAAGGGCTACAACCTGTTGAATGGTGACGACTACACCATGATGATGAAGGAGATGTATTACAACCCCACTCAGAGCGCTAACGCTACGACGAACATCAACGAGATTAACTACAATCGTTCGTGGGCTGAGTTCGAGAACTGGAACAACAACACCGACTGGGTCGACGAGGTGACTCAGACGGCTTGGAGCCAGTATCACTATGTTACTATCTCAGGTGGTGGTGAGAAGGCCAACTTCCGTGTGTCGGCCGGCTACGACCATCAGAATGGTACGATTATCAAGCAGAGCCTCGACCGTTTCACTACGAAACTGGCTCTGGACTACTTTGTCAGTGACCGTATTAAGTTCAGCACAACCTTCCCGCTGACTTATACTTCAAACAACCGTAACTACGACGATAACATCCTGGGCCGTGCCCAGCAGATGGCTCCTAACATGAGCGTTTATCGTCAGAATGCCGACGGTAGTGATACTGACGAGTATTATGCTATGTTGCCTCTGGGTGCCAGCGATGCTGCCGGCTCTTCTGTTGCAGGTACTTCTTCTAACCAGTTGAAGAACATCCGTGACTTGGGCAACCCTGTTGCTATTGCAAATCTGGCTTGGCGTAAGGAGAAGACCTATCGTATCTCTCCTGAGTTCAAGCTCGACTATGAGTTGATGGGTAAGGACGACCAGAGCACCCGCTTGAAGTATACGGGTCTGGTTTATCTGGATATCTTCTCGAAGAGTGAGCCTAAGTTCTGGCCTGGTTCTTTGGAGACCAAGGGTTGGAACGATGGTAACTATAACCGCAATCAGGTGTACGACTACAACTCACAGGCTGTGACCACTCGTCATACCCTGACCTTCACACCTCATTTCAAGAACGAGGATTTCTATGCTACGATGCTGGGTCGCTGGGAGATGACTATTGGTAATGATAACAACCAGACGGTGGTTAACAGAAACACTCCTAATGGCATCACTTCGCCTACTGTCGACGTGAATATCGAGAGCATGAGCTCTGGTAACGGTCAGTGGCGCTCAATGTCAATGATCTACACTGGTCACTTGTCATTCAAGGAAAGATATGTGCTCGACCTCTCGCTGCGTGCTGACGGTACTACTCGTTTTGGTGATGACAAGAAGTGGGGTTGGTTCCCTGGTCTCTCTGCTCGTTGGAATATCAGCGACGAGAAGTTCATGAAGTGGTCTAAGAACTGGCTCAGCATGTTGTCATTCCGTCCCTCTTGGGGTATCGTGGGTCGCCCCCCTGGATCAGAGTATGTGCAGTATGCCAAGTATAACACCTCTGGTGTGTATGGTGGCGTGGGCAACACCCACAGCGTAACCTATCTGGAGGGCTTGCAGCTGAACAACCTGAAGTGGGAGCGTACCACTCAGTATAACCTTGGTGGTAACTTCGGTCTGTTTAACGATCGTATCACTGGTGACTTCAACTACTATTTCAAGCGTACCAAGGACCTGCTGATGAGTGGCGTTCGTATTCCTTCTACCTCTGGTTTCTCTACACTGTCGTGGGCTAACGTTGGTGAGATGACCAATAAGGGTTGGGAGTTGAACATCTCGGCTAACCAGTTCCTGAAGATTGGTAAGTTCTCTCTGTCGGCCAACTTCAACATCTCGCAGAACTTCAAC
>Ga0310786_10000902_pt1 | contig 47077 bp, 44 predicted proteins | sample AusTroGonzalo_MG_FD_203881 | JGI IMG/M metagenome (GOLD analysis project Ga0310786, IMG submission 203881) | Bovine rumen microbial communities from tropical cattle in Woodstock, Queensland, Australia - Gonzalo_03 (v2) (version 2) | ecosystem: Host-associated > Mammals > Digestive system >...
CCAATAAGTGCTTGTATCATCATGTCTCCTTTTTAAGTAAGTACGTCTTCGAATAATTCACACCTAAATCTAAGATGCCTATTGTTTGCAAGAGGAGGAGTATAAGCTCCGACTTGATTCATAACGTAAACTTGGTAAAACATTTCCATTCCAGTCACTTCGTACTGTCCTACATAATGGAATGGCGCGTCTTTCCAAGTTGATCCATCAAGATACTCACCAATGATGTCGTATTCTCTTTCTACAGAATTCGACATATACCAAAATACAAGAGTAGTTGTATAATGCCCAAGGATCCAAACTTCTACTTCTTCTCCGCTTGCAGGAACGCCGGCTGTGGTAAGATTAATTTCCGGATAATCGTCCTGATTTAATACGGTGCTTACAGTAAGTCCTGAAATATCACCCCCCGTATTATTTTCCATCTTAAAGTAAACTTTCTTATAATCAGAAAGCGGTACTTCTCCGGAATATGCGGATTCATCTTTCGGAAGAGACTCATTTTCGTTTACGACAGTATCAAGCATTTCCGATAAATTGTCACCAGCTTCAACGGAAATGCCATACTTATCCTCTAAAAATTCTTGAAAAACTTCGCTAACAGATTCCCCGTCGAGATTTAAATCGTAGAATTTATTTAAATAATTTTTTAAAGATTCAGTTATTGCCATTTGAAAATATCACCGCCTAACTTGTTTTATAGTTGACACCATCTTCAAACACCTGTGTCAAATCGTTTTGAAGAACCCACGAACCACTAACTTTCTTATATACAGATGTTGACGTAATCCACGAGCCATTTACTTTTGCATATAAAGTAGTTACTGATACTGCTGTAACTAAAATCGTATGATCCGCATTTATGTTCGAAATATCATAACCATAATATGTTCCTGGCGTGAATGGCTCATTTAGCGTTATTGATACTTTAAATTGAAGTGTATCATTGTTGGACGCAGAGGCATCGTCCTTCGAGAACTTAACGTCAATAAAGTGTTCTCCAGCAGACATTGTGTACGTAAGAGTCTGTACTGACGAGGTATTGTCAGAAGATGTATTACAAGCTTTTTTATAACTTGAATCGGTTATTGTAGCTCCGTTGCTTCCGGCAGCGTAGTAGTTTGTGCTCAAAGCGACGTCTATATTTCCAAATACACCGAAGTCGTATGTTGCCTCGGCGTAGTTTATATATTGGAAAGTGATCGTCGCCGAGACAGGAACGTAGAAATTAATTCTACATACAGCCGCCGACTTGTTTACTCCTTTATTTCCACTTTGATAATAGTTATTACTGTTTAAAGAGAAACCGTAAGTTCCTCTCGTTTCAACAGAGTAACTTTCGGATTGTATAGTTCGTTGTGTAAACTGGCTCGTTACATCCGTACCATTATCTTTAATCGTGATATTGGATATAGAATCGGCACGAATTTCAGATGATCCACCAGCCTCTACTTCGCTTGGATTCGCGGTAACGGTAACAGATGAAGAATTTGTAACGGTAATATCATAAGTCGTTACAGTATAACTATAATTTATCGTTATATCTGCACCGTAGAAATAGAAATACTTACTTGAACTCGAACTTGAACCAGTACCACTTAACCTCATTCTTAAATTATTAAGTTCAGTCCTTGTCCAAGATCCAGGAGTACTTATCGTTACAACCGTCGCAGAAGTATTACTAAACGTTTGCGCGCTGCCTTTTGCTGTTGTTCCGGTATATAACTGAACAGCTGAGTTTGATACGCGCGAGTTTCTATAAACTTTTGCTTTGGCTGTTATACTTGTAATTGTGGCATTAGACGGTATCTCTGAAACGTCAAATGTATAATAAATATAACCAGAAGTACTTGTGCTAAGTGAGAATCTAGCGTAGTTTGAAGTACTCGAAGAGTCATGATAACCATTCGATGCTGGATATGAAGAACTCTCGGAAAAGCTAGACGCGCCAGTATTTCCTGATGGAATAAGTTTAACGGAGCCAGTTACTGTTGAAGTTCCCATAATCTTCCTCCGTTAACTTGTTTTAATCCACACGTCACCATTCGATCCACCTGTTGGATTTGATGACGAAACTGTAATCGTGCTAAAAGCAAGAGATCCAGATACGCCAAATATACTCACGCCGCTTTTAATATTTCCTGCAACAAGGTTCGCATCGCCACTAATCGTTTGAGTTCCGGTAAGGTATGTTCCAGAGGCAATCGTCTGGTTTGATGTTCCAGGGGTTATGGTTGCCGCCGCCTTCGTTGTGACCGAAGCGGTAAGGCTTACCGATGTATTGCCTGCCGTACCGGCGCTTACATAGCCTGCGGTAACCTGTGGCGTATTCGATACCGTCTTACTGAGCGTAAGAGTGTTTGTGCCCGTAGATACCGTGGCGGAAGAACCAGATATAGAAGCGGCAGGATTTGCCGATCCAGTAGATACGGATTTGGTTGCCTGCGACGCGTAATAGCCTGCCGGTACTGTTACGGTTGCCCCAGATGCGGTTAGGTCAGTAGAAGATCTTGACGTAATCCCAGACCCGACATATGTCGATGAGATAGCGCCCACCTTTACAATCCCAGTCGTATATTTACCAGCCGCAACGGCGGTCTGTTCAGACTCCGTAGGAGTAATTGTCGCCGCCGCCTGTGTCGAGAGTTGAGAAGTATTGCTTCCAGACACGGTGATTGTTCCTGCCGTACCGGACGACACATAGCCTGCGGACACGGTCGGTGTGACCGATTGCGTAGCAGATGCAGTTGAAGTAATAAGACCTGTAGAAGAGTTGACGCTGATTGACGGATTGGCGGTAACGGTAGTGGCTGGTGTTGTCGCAGATCCGGAGGCTACAGATTTTGTAGCGGCCGCGGCGTAATAACCAGCAGGAGCCGTAACGGTTGCACCACTTGCGGTAAGATCTGTTGAACTTCTTTCATCAATTGCACTACCAACATAATCAGAAGGAATTGCTTCAATAGTAACAGAATTTAATCCATAACATTTTGCGCCAGCATCTATGGTTTGTTCTGATTCTGTAGGTGTTACTGTCCTATCTCGTAAGAAAAGTCCATCTTCTGGAGCGGGACTCCATGATGTAGCAACTGGACCAACCTCAAGTTTAAGTTGCTTGACTTGGATTTGAGGATATGTGGTAGTCCATTTATAAAGAATAAAACGAAGATAGAGAGTATCAGCAACAGGAAAAGTCCCAGTACCAGTTGAAAAAGAGGCATCTGTTATATCAGCTTCCCAAGTTATATGTTGCCAATCTCCAGTCGGCGTAAAGTATATTGACTCATTAAGATACTTTGTTCTTGTTGATGTGTCATACATTGCCGACGTGTATGGCTCTAATGTTATCAACATTTGGCATTGCGTGGCGCTCGCCGGAGATTTTGCATAAAAAGAAAATACAACATGTTTGTTCTTAATTAAGTCGTAATTAAAAGCAACTCTATCTGCTGCACCGATAGCTGTATCTGTTGACACCTCGTCAAAAGTTATTATATATGTTGGGTCACCTTCAGTCGCTCGCGCCTTATCGGTCGGACTGAACAACCAATGATCGTCAGCCTTTGAAAAAGGAAGTAAATTCCTTCCATCACCCACATTGGCAGTAATTGAAGCGGTTGCGTAATCTGTAACATCTTCCGTTGTTGTGCCGTTCTGATTGATTGTGATAGATTTTGTTCCACTTACAAGTTCTGACGCAGAAACTGTAACCGCCGTGCCAGTTTTCGTGCTTCCTGTAATATATCCTGTTGTATTTGTAACGGAAGGGGTCACCGAAATAGAATGGTTTGAAACCGTTCCTTTCGTTGCGGTGGGAGTGCCTGCTGTACCTGCGGCGACCGCTTTAGTTGCTGCAGACGCATAGTATCCTGCTGGTGCAGTTACTGTATCACCACTCGCAGTTAAATCAGTTGAAGATCTTGATGTAATTCCACTGCCTACATATGAAGAGGAAATTGCATTAATCTGAACAGAAGATAATCCATCATATCCACTGTCTGGCTCTATTGTTTGACTTGATTCTGTTGGATCAATATTTGTCTTCGCCTGAAGATTTACTGAGCCTCCGCCTCCTGATACACTTACATCGACTGCCGCAAACTCGCTAACATCGATTCCAGCACCATTTGAGGTGATACTCTTAGTTCCGGTGGGGCGTATATATGTTAAAGTGCCGGCGTTACCGTCACCTACTTTAAGTGCAGTAACCCCGGTGTAAGTTGTTCCAAAAACTTTTGCTGTATCGCTCATTTCATGCGGTCTCCTTTACATCTGCATATTCCCATTTATATCCGCCGCATGTTTTTGCCTTGCCTATGTGGCAGTAAACAGAGTAGTCGTTTATTACGTTGCTTCCGACCATAGCGCCTCCGTACCGACCGCTCCTGGCTCCCAGACATTCGCGCCTTCAAAGGTGGAAATCCAATGCTTACCATTATGGCTAACTTTCGCGCCATACTCATAAGCATCTGTTGAACCCAGCGGCTGAACCCATTCGGGCCATTCTATTGCCGGATTATCGACACGTACCCATAAAGAAGGACTTACGTTTGGCGCCCAAGAAACTTGAGACTCATGAGTTGTAAGGCATTTATACAGAGTTCCTTCATAGGATACTCTGTCTTGAGGATGTTCTCCATCCGCACCATTATAATATGTGTGAGCATCTTCGTCCCAATGAGGAAAAAGTTCAACCGCCTGAAGAGCAAGTTCGTCTTCAAGACTCACAGCGGCCTTTTCGATTATCGGACGAAGTCTTCTTGCAATATCCTGTGGTTTCATTGCGCACCTCCGACTAAAATATCATAGGCTTCGGATTTATCATTATTTTCTATTGACTCGTAATTCTCAATAGGATCGCCCTCGGTGTAAGTTCTTCCAAATTCAGCTGGATCGCAGGCCTCTTCATAGGCAATTCCGTCACGCACAACATATCGACCGCTATCTGAAGTGGTACGAGTGAATTCTCGATCGTTTATATAAAATGTTTCTACTTGAATCATTATATTATTTCTCCATAATAATTTTACGAATCATTCCCACCAATTAAATAACTAGATGAAGATGCCGTATAAAATTTTTCTCTTACAGTATCATAAAATCCGGCCACATTATTTTCATCAAGACAAGGTATAAAATACGCAGAATATTTATTAGTAATTAGGTTTTTAACTTTAAAACTATAAATTTTAACTTTATGCAACATTTTTGCATTTGATGGTGAAGTTTGTCTTATGCCAAATATATAAAATGTTCCACCACTAACCGGTTCAAATCCTGTTTTGCTACCGCTATAATCTTGAACATCGTTTATATATACCATTGCGTTTTCCGCATTTGCAGTGGTCCTGATTTTAATTTTTTCATTAAGTGCTGTAGTATAAACATAGCCACTATCATGATCTGCATAAATAACTTGATTTCCATTATTTTTTACCCAGCAGGTTCGGCTATTATAAATATTGGCCGCCGCAAGTCGCAAACCATATATCGAACTTGCATTTGCGTTTGATGTAACATTTGCAAATACTATTTCGTGTTCATAATTCTGTGTTCCATATGTTGCGTCGAGTTCCGTATTAATAAAAAGATTTACATTATCTGTAACATTATTTTCTATATAGTCCACTATTGTATAATTAGAAGGAATAATATTTAAATTCTTTTCTGTAACAATAACATTAAAGGTATTAGTCTTTTCTTTATATGAAACAGTAATTGTTGAAGTTCCAGCATCAAGCATGCCAGATAAAGTACAATCATCTACAGAAACATCTTTCGTACTTAAATCAATATATACAGCTTTAACAATAAGATAATTTTTTAAACTATCAAGATTATCTGTATCATAAACTATATTATTTTCTTGAGCAAAAATTACATTAATACCTATAATAGTACTTGGTCTACCATCTGCATAATAATCTTCGTATTGGCTTCCTTCAATTTTTTCCCAAGTAATGGTTCCGTATCCATTAATTGTCGACCAGTTCGTCGCAGCTGTATAATCGCTTGCTGTCCCATCGCCTAAATGGTCATATAAGGATTTAGGAATATAAATCGTCCCTCCAGAACCTCCACTTTTAAATGGGGTGTTATTACTAAAATTATTAGTATTTCCTAATGTAATTAAGGTGGTGTTTCGTAAAATGAGTGTTTTTAAAGCAGCACATCCACTAAATTCAGATGAACTAATTTTACTGATATTTCCTAAATCAATTATTTCTAATGAAGAACAATTTTGGAATGCGGCGCCATTCATCGTTGTAGGACTTCTATCAATTCTTGGAAGAGCGATTCTTTCTAATGATGTACATCCTTCAAACATATGCGCTCCAGTATTAGATAATGGCATATAAACATCTGTTAAAGATGTACAATATGCAAACTGATAGCCGCCACTCCCCATCGTTGTGAGCGAAGGAAGACTTATGTCTATTAAGTCTGTATTCCTTGCAAAAACATACGAACCTCCTCCGTCAGTTGAAGCGCTTCCAGAATCGGTAAATCTTATCAAGTTTGGACAACTTACATGCTTAAATTTAGACCGCATAAATGTATATGGATAAATAATATCAGAAGTAATAACAATATTTTCATCATCATAAACAGAATGATCGGCCGAAATTTCTTCAAGCGAATACCTGTCAATGTGCGCCGCCACAACATCATTATTAGTATTTTTAGCTTTAAACCCTTTGACGTCATCAAAAGTTTTATCAAATATTTTTAATGTTTCACTCATGATTGCGGCTCCTCCTGAATATAACTCGCTCTTGTAGACCAATTTGTATCATCAAGATAAGCCTGGAGTACGCTATGATCAGCAGAATATGGCACGTAAATTCTACGATTTCCAGTCATTGCGTCTATTGCATTAGCGGCATTTAAAGTTGGAGGAGTTGTCGATTTTAAATGAAGTTCCATTACAGCTTTTGAACCAGGCAACCCATAAAAAGTATTATTTGCTATAGACGCTAATGTGCTTGGAAGCGTAACAGAATATAATGACTGCACTCCTCTAAAAGCATCTCCGGTAATATTTATTAACCCTTCATGAAAATAAATTTTTTCCATCGAAACGCAATACGCAACAGAATTGAAACTCGTAATGGTGGTTGGCAAGCCAAGCCTACGTAAGTGCCTATATCCGCTAAAAGACTGCGTAGATGTAAATCCTTCCGGATAAGAAAACGCGACAAGTCTAGATCCTCCAATTCCTCCTGACCCGACTCTTGTAAGATTTTTCGTTACGGATATATATTTTAATGAAACACAAGCTTCAAAACTATAATTAGCAATGTCCGTTAACGTCCCTGGAAGTACGATCGCCTTTAAACGATTACAATTCGAAAAACTATAGGTTCCGAATGTGGTGAACGCATTATGGAGTGTCACCGTTTCAAGATAATGACATCTATTAAAACCGGCATCCGTGTTAACTCCAATTCTAACCATACCGATTCCAACTCTTATATCTGAGATGCTATCATTATCTACGGATTGGATAGCCGCAGTCAGCCCTTCCGATAATTGAATTGAAATATCATAATTCCCAGGAGTGTCATAACTATGAGAACAAGTAACAGCAGTATTATTAGAAGGTAAAGAATATGTTCCGCTTACATCGTCGCCCCATGAAAAAATAACATCTCTGGATGATATTGAAGATTGTCTTTTAAGTAAAAAAGACACTGTTAACGGACGAATATGTTCATCTTGACCAACTGTTACATAAATATGAGTTTTGCCATCGGTTGGAACATAAAGTTGCCCAATAACTAAATAATGATTACTTATTACATAAGATTTAGCGTCTTCAAGCGTCCAGTTCCATCCCTGTGCAGTAAGACCTTCGTGGAATGGATTTGCCGGCAAAGCGGTAAGTTGTCCAAATTCTGTTTCCGAGTATGACGCAATAACAGTTCCATCATAATCAATAAATACAACATCCTTATCTTCATCTACAGAGACATCATTGTTTGGAAGAACTATATACCCTTCGTTATCTTGATATATTTCCCCATTAACTTTTATTCTATTTCCTATTTTTTTCCTACCATCGGCTCCATAAGCTGTATAAGGAGAAATAATATGACCAGCTTCCGCCGTAGCATCAGTCATATCAACAATAGTAGATCCATTTATTCTAACTTTACTAACTGCCATATTTTCCTCCTTTCGTTATGAATTATCATATTGAGAATTTTCAATCTGTGCCCAGGTAACCGTTCCATAACCATCTAATGTAGACCAATTAGTAGCTGCTTTGTAGTCGTCTGCAGATTCATCTCCAAGATGATCATATAAAGATTTTGGAATATATATTGTTCCTCCAGTGCCGCCAGATGCGAATGGCGTATTTGTAAAAGCACTAACATTTGCTAATGTTGGAATCGAAGTGCTCCTAATAATTATGGTTGTAAGATTGGAAGCCTTAGCAAATGCATTTGCATATATATAATTTATGGCGTTAAAATCCAAAACGGTTAATGACGTACAGTTATTAAACATATACTGCCCAACACGATCTATATTGCCGACATTTACATTTGAGAGATTAGTGCATCCTGAAAACATGTATTGCGATAAATCCTGATAATTAGAATAAGAATGTTCTAATGACGGAAGATTAGCAGTAACCAAAGACGTTGCGCCATTACAAAGTCTAGCACCTGCAAATATTGCATCCGGAAACGAAATAGAAGTTATTCCAGTATTAGCTCTCGCGAACTGTCTTGGAATCCATTTTAATCCATTAACCGTAATGCTTGTTACTTCTGTCATATCTCCAAATAATCCATTAAACCACGCATCATAATATTTTGAACCATCTGGATTATTAGTAGGCGTTGGCTGATTTGTAATATTCAACACTATATCGCCAGAAACCCTTTTATTTAAAACATCTTCTAATGATAAACCAGTAATTCCCTCTTCGGAGAACACAAGCGCACCATTTACATCTTGAGTAATTGATCCGCCAGCCGCTGTGCCGACAAGCCTTTGACCAGTCGAGGAATAACCGACATAACCATTTAGAATTTTGTCTGCCGTAATCGTTGAATCGGAAATATCAACACTTGTAATATCTGTTATCGTTCCGCCATGCTCATCTTGGGTTTCAGTAACAAAGAAAGCATTACCAGTGGCAACGCCAGTCTTCTTTATACCATCAGCGCCATAAAAATATTTTCCTTCTGCGACGTCATAGGCTTCAGCAGTGGTATCAGTAACGTCCATTTGCGTTACATTATTTAAAATTATTTTTGAAAAAGCCATTATGAAGTCTCCTCTTGCATATAACTCGCAAACGTACTCCAATTCGTTTCCGTTTGATATGCGGTCAAAATAGAATGGTCTGCGGAATACGGAACATATATCTTAAAGGTTGACGGTCTGTTGCTCCAAACATTTGTTCCTCCCAATGTTGGAGGAGTCGTTGCAAGCATATGAACTTCTTGCAGTGAATAAACATTAGAGAAACTCCCGCTCTGTATTTGCGTCACAGAACTTGGGATGGTTACTTTTTCGAGACTGAATAAATCCTGTGTGGAGTTCGCATTTCCAAACCCTGTACAACCATCATGAATAAGAAACCTTTTCAATGAGCGACATTCAATGAATGATTGCACCGCCCATCCGGCATTATTCCTACCTAAAGGAATCGAAACACGTTTTAGCGCACGACTTTGAGCAAATTGTCCATAAGCACCATAAATATTCGTTTGCTTTGCAAAGCAGATTATTTCATTTAAACTCTCTGCACTATTTTTTTCGGAAGTGCCAAATGCTGAGGGTAAAATTAAACATTTTACTCCCATTGATGAATAGGAAAACGCGCTAATATCACAATCGCTTGGGATGGTAAGGTATGACATCCACATGCATGTGTTAAATGCTTGCGCAAGCAATTTTGCATTGCTTCCTATGTGACACCCTCTAAATATCGTGCGGTCATCTGTTCCATTTATTACTCCAAGAGATACAGTGCCAGATGAAACAGCAATCGTTAAAGTATAATCTCCTGCGGTCGCATAAATATGTTCATAGGTTTTGGCAGATGTTCCTGTGTTAGTTTCTGTAGCTGAACCATCCCCCCAATTTATCGTAAGATTTCCTGTTACTGATCCAGTAAGAGCAATTTTTAATGTCGTGGCAGGATTTTCAATATGTAAAATGTATCTTGTCTTTCCGTCATCAGTGACATAAATTTGTCCAATATCAAGAAATCCGTTTGCCGCAACATGAGCTTTTGCATCTGCAAGACTCCAGTTCCACCCTTGCGCCGTAAGACCGCTATGCGAAGGATTTGCCGGTAATGAAGAAAGCGCCGCGAAGTCTGCCGCAGAATAGGAATACAATATCGTGCCGTCATAATCCCAAAAACACACATCATTCCATTCTGCTTTATCGCCGCTACCCCCACCAGGAGCAGAATCGACAATAATGCTTGCAAACCCATCATACCCTTCATCCGGATATATTGTCTGAACAGATGAAGATGGTACTACAGTTTTTTGTCCTTGCAATTGGACAATTGCATCCGTGGTTATTTCTCTAATTGTCCCGCCATGCTCATCGGGAGTATCTACAATCAGCGTTGCCCCACTCGGAGATGGCACATATGTTCCGCTAACTCTCTCTCCAGACGCCAAATAAAAATACTTACCGCTGGCAACATCCGATGCAACAGCGGTAGTATCTGTAATATCTATTAAAGTACTATCTCCATATACTACTTTATTTACATATTGATTTGGCATGTTGCCAGCACCTCATTTAGCTAGCGGCAGCGATCGTAACAGTTACGCCACCAGCCGCGTTATCAGATTCAACGTACGGAATTGCAGAAACGGTAAATTCCGAGAAATAGTTGTAACCGGTATCCGGAGAATATGTTGCCGAAGTTGTAAGCGGAGTTACAGTCTTCGTCTGAGCGTTAACATCTTCAGAGCCGCTCATCGTACCTGTGACACCAAGAACAACGACACCCTGTCTAATATTTTCAGGAATAATCTTGGCCTGTTCAGTCGAGGAAATAGAAACTTTACCAGAACCATCATGGAAACCCTGAGGAATCGTATACTGACCGTTTAAAGTAGAAATCGTACCCGTGACGGATCCATTATTCGTCATCGAACCTGTTATCTTAGATCCGTTCTTATAAGCTGTTTTGGTTGCTAAAATCTCACCAGCAGTCGCGGTAGCATCGGAAGTATCCGCATCGTACGTACAAGTACCGGTAGTCGGCTCACCAGACGGAAGATGAAATTTCTTTCCGGATAAGACATCAGATCTGGTTACATCGTCAACAGTAAGGTCGATTAAAGTTGTGCCGCCATATATAATTTTATTTTTATATTGATTAGCCATTATAGTTCTCCTATGTAAACAGTAACGCCATCAGATAAATTACTAGTTTCGAAATATGGAATTTTAAATACAGTGACATCTTTTGCCATCTGTTTATTTGCAGTCGCAAGGACCTGCTCTGTTTCTGTTTTAGGCGTTACTTCATACGGACCTTCGTAGTATGGAATATCACCCGCAGAAATACTATCTTTGATTTTAAGTATTACTTGTTTTTCTTCTTCTATCTTAAGTGGTATAGTCTTTTCATCACTAACGCGGAGATGAATCATAACGGCAACACCACTTTCAACATATTATCAGTAACCGGAACGGAAGCTTTATCGGTGGCGTATCGTTTACCATTTTTCGTCCAGTTAACCTGAATCTTTATCGTATCACCCGGCAAAAATTTTGCTGTCTGCTCTTGAGATAGAGGCACAAGTATAGTAGTACCGTCCTCGCTCTCAGAAACAATAATATCAGATCCTGTAATTGTGTTTGCTGGAAGGCCAGCCGCACCACCTGATTCTGCACAGTTGGCCTCTCCATCAATGATGTTTCCGTGCGGACACTCGCCCCAAATACTCGTTCCGGCAAGTGTTTTAGCGGAAACCACATCTAATGTGACATAGACAGCATCTGCATCAGCTATAAAATATCCAGGTATAAATAACGGCAAAGTAGGCGTTGTGAACTGTCTTATTGCCATACTATACCTCCTATCACTTTACATTCTGTATGTACCTAAATATGTGCCCACAGCCGCATCTCGTATCTGAAAATATCGGAATATTCTGGCTTTTACACATTTCACAAAAATAAAGATCTTCGGAAAGCATGCCGAAATCTTTGTAGTTAACCCAGTCGTACCACGGATAATCAATGCGTTTAAATGCTGCGGTATTAATGAACGCACATCCCATACCGCCACCATGGATCTGGAACTTAGTTACGCCCTTCTCTTCTCTAAGAACTCTAATCTCTTCGTCTGTAAACTGTTTTGTATAGTTGTATTCTCCGAGTTTACAAATAGAAGTTACGCCGGTAAAGGTATTATTTGCGTTTCTGTGAGCATAATATCCAAGTGTCACCATCTTTGGATCTTCAAGCATGTACTTAATTGTGTCTTTCTTTAAGACGACATCATTATCGATCATAAGCACATAGTCGTACTTACCATCTAATGAGCACCTCGCAATGCTATTTCGTGCCGTTGCACAGTCATACCCACGAATATACCTAAAGTCAAGCTCATTTCCACATGGATCGAGATTGTAAATAGAATAGAATGTATCAGGATAGATGGTTTCGAAAGTAGGAACTGCTACTAAAATTTTCATTTTGATTTAAATCTCCTTAAACTTTCTTGACCCAATCTGGATTTAACGCGATCCATCCTGCTCCACTCTTAAGCTTGCCCCAAGACGGTGCACCAGACCCAGCCTGTTCGTCGACGATTGTAAAGACACCTTTTCCCGTGTATTTACCAGTCTTTGAGTAATTGGTTCCTGGTCCTTTACGAATGTTAAGGTTTGTAACGAGAACTCGAACCTGATATGGCTTAAATGCTGGCTCATTTGTCTGAGATGCTTCTCTCTTTACGTTGTACTTTGTAAGATTCCATCTCTCAATTATGTTGCAAAGCTTAGATACATAAGTAAGAGAAGTCGCATAACCTCCGTCTTTAATGATCTGAGCAGCTCTAAGATAATCCTGGCAATCTTTAAGTCCGCGATAACGAAGGTCGTTTCCTTTCTTTGCGCCAAGAAGATAAGCAGAATGATCGGCAATGGAATCTTCAACTCTGTCGTACTTTCTAAAGTCCGCTGTGATCTCAATAACCGTTCCATCCGGATTCTGCTCATTAGTCTTTTTAGTGTAGATGGATTTCCCATCCCAAGTAGATCCTTCCCAGGTATTTCCAGATAAGGACGCTTTCATACCAAAACAGTTATTTGCATTCTGTGCAAGCTCGGTATGACCGTATCCAGACTCAAGAATAAACTGAGCCATAGATACACAAGCAAGGATCCCGGACTTTCTCTCGTCCTCTGTAAAGTACGGACCCATCTTAGTCACGACATCACCTTCGGATAAGTCTTTAAGATCCTTTGCCTGAAGACCTGTTTTTGGATAAACCTGCTTTCCATCCGGATCAAATACGGCATATCCTTCTGGACACGCGTTAATAGCGCCCTGCTCGGATTCGTAGGCTCCAAGTTGAGAAGTAGGATTATCCCACGACTTTCTTACTCTCCACCAATTTTCAGATTTTTCTGTGTCATTTTGATTTGTTTTATAGGGATTCGGACAGACGCCAGTCCGGACAGCTTCTTTAAACTCGTCCCAATGCCAGTTCCATCCTTTAGAACCTTTGTAACCCTGACAGGTCATGTAAGGCGCCGGGCAGATCTTGGTTGTTATGTCGCCGTGACGAAGAAGATGTGTATTTATAGATTCTTTGGTAAGCGGCCATCCAAATTCTTCAAATTTAGACCGAACAAGCTGAACCGCTGCCTCTTGAGATGCCTGAGTAAAGTACCAAGTCTTATCTGAAGAAGACGAAGCATGGTTTTCGTTATAACAGCAAATCTCAATAGAATAGGTATTGTTATTTCTTGCAGTTGGATGAATGCGCTCAAAACCGTTCGAGACACCAACTGCATATATTGTTGCTTCGTTATAGCATCTAAGATATATCGTACCGTTAAGGTAAATCGTTGCATGACCACCATAGCCTTCGCCATAGAGATTATAGTTTTCTCCACCATCTACTCCAAGGTAATGGACAGCTATAAATTCGTGCGTATTTTTTGTGCTCAAAGGAACTCTATTCCACGAGCGTTTATCTATTACTGGATAAGCCATAAATATCACCCAAGCCCATCTTCTGCGTGATCGTCAGCATGCTCCTCCATATCAGCTTTGTAGCACTTAGAAGAATGCTCTAAGATAGCACCAAGGAACATTCCTAAAGCAGAAATCGTAGCGCAAATCTGAACGCCATAAGGAAAACCCCAAGTTTCTGAAAGAGATAAAACAAAAGTCCCAAAATACCCAATGATCATGACAACAAACTTTAAAATATCATAAGTCTTGTTACTGAATTTCATTATTCTGCCTCCTCTACTTCTTCGAATGGATGGTAATAAGTTTCTCTCTTGATCTGTCTTCCATCTTTTGACATCATGACAGCGCTATGTACCGCGACAGAAGATACTGACGCCGCCGCAAGGATTAGATGATATGTCTGTTCTGCGATATTCTCATCTAAATTATCATTAACGATGGTAGATATATGCCCATCGGCATTTGTCTGAATTTCTATTACAATAAACATTTATTCTTACGTTGCCTCCTCTGTAAATCTTATTGCTATATAATTTGCTCTGAAACTTCCTGAGTCTAGCGCCGAATTACTATGGATATAAACTCCAGCTCCATCGGTAAGCCCTGTAAGATTTGGATAGGTATTATCTGAAAATATCACTCCATCTATTATCTTACGCTGCGGATCGTAATGGCCGTTATGAACATAAACAACACAATTGTTAGTATTTGTTCCCGTCGTCCCAAATAAATTATCAAGCTCAGAAAAAGTAAAAAGTAAATTAAATTGAGAAGCGACAGCATTAAAAACAACAGATCCTGTTCGTATTATCAAATCACCTATTTGAGTCGAAAACATGTTAGTGATCAATTTAAGATTATTCTGAATTTCTAATGTATCAGATATATACGGTTCCCAAGTAGAATCCGTTATTCCAGCATCGCGAATCATCGGATAAAACGTTTTATTATCACATGTTTGATTTTTATAAACGCGTATAATAACAGACATATTAGAAACGTCCGATGGATACGTGAACTGAACGCCAGTCCCTTTATCATACCAGGCATAACTTCCACGGGCTATGTAAAGAGCATAATAGTTAGTTCCGTTAACTTCCCCTCCGGCAGGACACCCGCTTAAAATATACTTATGACCTGGAACTCCAACAAAAGTCGAGTTAGCATAATAAGCATTTCTATTCGACGACCCAGCCGAACCATTTACTAAGATTCCACCATCACTTTGAGGAGTATATACGACGCTTCCTATTGTTTGAGCCTCTAATAAATGCGTGTTTTTAAGAAAATTTTTTCTATAAACTTTACCGCCAAGCATGATATCCCGGTTTATCGCAAGATTTTCGTTTACAGCGGTGCTTCCTATATTTATTCCCTTTCCTCCGGCTAAGAAATCAAGAGTTTTAAAACCAACAGGAAGAGTCTTAATAACCGTTGTTGCTCCTCCAGCAGTATCTGTAATCGTTGCCGTTACAGTACAAGAACTTGAATTGGATACAGATATGTTATTACTACCAGATGCGGAATCGTACGGAAGAGAACTTATAGATATTGGTGTTGAAGATCCGCTTCCTATCTTATATGAAGCTGATATAGACGAAACGCTATTACCTGTTATACTAGCTACTGAGCAACTTAATTCCACTCGCATGTACGATCCGGTTTCATTTTGATTTGTTCCGTTTGCTTCTGATGTGCGAGTAAGAGATAACGTTACAGATGGAAGAGAATAAGCTAAAACAGTTAAAGAACTTGACGATTCTGTATATCGACCTCGACTATCTGTAACTCTTGTTTTAACAGCAACTGCGTTTCCTGATCCGGAACAAAGATCCGACGTTATAGTCACACTCGTTCCGTTTTCGGTAAGAGTTCCTTCATAAGTTTTTCCCTGAAAAGTAAGACTTACAGATGTTACTGTCGATCCATTAGATCCCCCATACGTAACAGCAGCGTTAACTGCCGAGATTATGTCTATATAACCTAATGCGCCTTTCGTTGAAGAAAATGATGTTGTATTAGTAGGAACCCAAGATGCGGGAGCTTTAAGCGTAATGATTTTATTGGTCGTTCCTATAAGAGTTTGACCACTGTAAGTTTCACAAGTTATTGTGCAAACTCCGGATGTGGAATTTGGTATCTGCGGTCCAAGACTTGCCTGTGGAGTCCAAGGCGTCGATGCTCCAAGATTTGTTCCTATTGACTCATTAGATAATGATCCGAAACTATACTTTACAGTATGAGTAAAAGAATCAGATGCTCGTGGAAGCTCAATCGTAAATTCGGTGCCAATATCAACTTCTGTTATTACATTATTACCAATTTTAAAAACAGGAGTAGTAGCTCGCGGAATCGTCGGAAGAGATGCTGTTCCAGATCCAGAAACGTTTGTTGACGTGTAATAAATAGCAGCAGACATCGAAACCGAAAACGATCCGACGCCCGTTGCATTATGTGTAAGAATGGCGGTTCCCGCTGCTACCTGAGTTCCGCCGCCGCGTAGTTGTATTCGTGAAGAATTCGAATATGAATTTGACCCACTTGTAAATGACCCGTTTGTCGCGGTCATCGTCATTGTAATAGGACCGGCCTTATACCAATACCCACTCGTCATTGTGCCATCGGTGGTTATCGTCCATGCAATTGTTGTAGTATTATTATCAATCGACTGAGAACCAGATATCGCCCAATGGTATTTAAGCCTTACTGATCCATATTCTTCTGTAAAATAAGTTGTGTAAATATCACCACTAGTAGCCATATTTTACCCTGTATAAACAAACGAGAGATTCCCGTTTGATTGTTTTATAAATCTAAAGTTCCCTAAATCTAACGTTGATAAAGCAACGATGTTTTCTGACATTAAGTTACGATTCTGGAAGTATCCAACTCGTTGCTCATCATTCAGATTATCTATACCAGATGTGTTCTCATAGAATGAGATAATATCGCCTTCGAGTCGCAACACATAGTTTGCCGTATTGCCGCTTGATGTGCCCGATTTACCAATGATAAGACCCTGATTAGAATCGAAATGGAACCAGCTTTGAAAATCGCTTAGATTATAATCTTCTATGATTTTATTTATATCGGCGTTCTTTTCTGCTCTCAAATCATCTACAGATTGAGCGGTTGCCTTTGTACTTTCAAGATTATTTACCAAATCCACAAGACCAGTCGTATTTTCTGTCCCGTTAATAATTTCATCAAGACCAGTTATTGCTTCCGAGTTTTCTTTAGAAGCGTTTATCGCAGCCGTGGCGTTATCGTTTGCGGTTTGAGCACTGCTTGTCGCTGCATTAATAGCATTATCTGTGTCCTGCTCTGATGGTGCATATTCTGTAGCAATATCCCCTAATTCAAGCTTTATATTTCTTATAAGAATGGGAACCTGTGCTGATTCTGCGCCGAACTGAATAACCATATAGTTATCGTCTACCAAAGCGTTTGTTGTTCCTGTACTAAATGTACTTGGTATCACAAAAGAACAATGATATCTTTTCCAATCTCCCCAAACATTAGTATACTGAGCCCTATACCTGTCATAAGTAGAATTAAGATAGTTACTTTCATATCTACTTGCCGCGTTTATGCCAAGATATACAAGTAACTGCTTTTCGGCGGTATAAGTACTAGATTCTCCTCTTTTTGCCTCGAAAGATACAGAATACGTTTTATTATTACATTCCTGATACTTTATTCCTCCATTTAGGTATGATTTCCATTTCGCATAGCAAGCAGAGCTTGTCGGCTGAAGTGTAATAATACCATCATCTGATACAGCAATTAAATTGTCGTTAGATTTTACAATATCATCTGTCGATGGCTGCTTTGTATTTAGAGCAAGGTTCGGAGACGAGATTCCGGCTGCTTCTGCTGACATATCTTCTGGAGAAGGAGAATAAGCAGTAGGAACATTTCCTCGTTCAATTTTTACTCTAAAATCATATAAATCGTTAGCGTAACATGTACAAATACGCATATACGCGGCATTTGGTGGCGCAGTGAAATACCTTATAACATGTTCCCCGTCAGCCGATCTTACTTTTGGACACTCATAATTTCCAGTATTCGTCGTTCCATCAGAATATCTTATATGAGTTTTTTCTGAATTGTAAAAAGCAACTTGGCCATAATTTGTAGCGTCGTCTATAAGAGTAGGATTCCAATGCTGATATACAAATTTTTCTCCCGGACTTACCGGAATATATCTTCGCATTGTCGACGCGATATGATGGACTGAGCTAGAAAGAGTTAATGTTCCGTTAGCAGCTAAATATCCGAATGTTCCGGCATTTGAAATCCATAAATTAGTACCACCGACATCTACGTCTGCCGCAACATCAACCCATGCCGACCCGTTCCAACGATATAATCTATTATTATCATCCGTGTCGATCCAAATATCACCAACATCGGTTGCCGTCGGAGAAGACGCCTGAGCAAACGTTACTATTTTTCCATCGGCAGTTGCTTGAGCTGTAGCTGCATTTGTTAAAGCGGTTTGAAGATCCGCGTTATCAACCACAACCCACGATGTTCCATCCCAACGCTTAAGACTGTTTTTACTATCTGTGGTGTCAATCCATAAATCTCCGATAGCATTTGCGGTTGGAGTTCCTGATTGATAAAAAGTTGTAACTTTTCCATCGGCCGAATCTTTTGCTGCTTGCGCAAGAGTTTGAACCGCAGTTATGGTAGATTCTACGTCTTCTGGAGCAAGCGACCAAGTGGAGCCAATGGTTGCCTTCTCAAACATAAAATTTGAAACTACAACTTGCAAATTGTCGTTTTGAGAATTTGATACATCAGTTGTGAGTAACCATTTATCCCCATATGTTTCACGAAGGGTTTGATTTGTTAACTTATATTTTCCATAAAAATGACCGCTACAACTTTCTTCGGATCCAGTAACAGTTAAACTGTTTCCGGTTACATCAAATAGATTTGAAGCTGAAGCAGAATAACCGGTAGATGAAGATCTTAGAAACGCCCCGATAGTACAGGCTAATGCTACATTTGTTGCTGTCCAATCGAACGATAAACAATAAACATCGTCCGCTGTGGATTTTCTAATTAAAGAAATACCAAAATCACTTACAGGATAAAAACCGCCATTATTGAACCAAGTTTTACCAGCAGTTTTTGTAAATGTTTTTGACGTTCCTGTTCCTGTCGATAAGTTTCTTCCACCAATCTCAAGATTCTCTAAAACCCCAGTCGTAATATCACCCGCATATGTCCATGTAGCATTTGAACCAGATATAGCTGTGCATTTATATACTAAAGAAGTATTCGGATTTAAATACATTGCTCCAACGACAACACCATTTGTAGATGATATCGGAAGAGTCGCTGTTCCTGATACATGAGTTAAATCTGCTCCATAATACCATTCGGCAGTGGAGCCAGTTTCACCATTTTTAACTGTGAAGGTTTTGGTTGTGCCATCAGAAAGTGTAACCGTAACGGTAGATGTTCCGCCGTCTTCGGTGTTATTTGTAGAAGTTATATTAGTTACCGAAACACCTTGTATAGCTAAAGAAAATGTGAATACTTTATTAAACGTATGACCGTCTACGACAACCGGAATTGTGAACGTTCCGTTTTTTGTAGTAAGACTTGTTGTTACAGAAATAGTAAGACTTACATTTGTAGAATTATTATTTGAAATTGAGCACGTGATTCCGGTTGTTCCAGTTGATATAGAAGTTGCAGAAGATGATGATCCTGCGTAACAAGAAACTTGAGTATCTCCTTTGTAAGCTATTATACTACAAGTCGTACTTGTAGCTATAGCAGCGGAAGTCCCGGCGGCAAAAGTATGATTGTCATTGGTAAGTATTACTGTATAAGCATCTTCACCGTCGTCTCCATCTGCACCTTTAATCAAAGACCAATTATAATCCGAAGGTGTCGTACTATCAGCCTGGGTATGATCTGAATAGGATCCCATGTAAGTCTTTCCTTCAGAAACGGAAGTAGAAAATCCTGTAGATCCGTCAGCGGCTGTCGCCCAAGCAATATGAACATATGCGTCGTCGCCATTAGATCCTGGTTGACCGTTGTCTCCATCTTCACCGTCTTTTATTGTTAAAGTTTGAGTCCCGGATCCATCTTTTAGAACAACTGTTGTTGTATCGCCAACTTTTGTTGCCGATTGAATAATAACTGATGATCCGTCATTAATCGTGGCTATCGTTGTTCCATCAACTTTAACAGTTGTTACGCCATTGCTTTTGGTTGCAGTAACAGAGGGAGAATGTCCGTCATCGCCATCTGTTACGGTTCCGATTGAAACACCATCCGCAAGGATTGTAGTCGTATCTCCACTCTTAGAAGTAGTTATTGTCGGTGAATGCCCGTCGACGCCATCGGTTCCATCAAGAATTGTAGCTATTGCCACTCCATCAGAAGTAATTGTTGTCGTGTTTCCACTTTTAGAACCAGAAATAACAGGCGTATGACCATCTTCTCCGTCTTCACCATCGGCGCCTTTTATAAGAGACCAATTGTAATCGGTTGGGTCTTCCGAATCTGACGAATTTTCATCGGTATAAGTTCCAAGATATGTTTTTCCTTCAGACACAGAAGTTGAGAATCCTTCAGAACCATCTGCTGATGTTGCCCAAGCTATATGAACATAACCGCTAACTCCCGGTTGTCCATCGCTCCCGTCTTCACCATCTACTATTTCTATTGTATGATCGCCATCCAAATCGGTTAAAATTATAGTAGTTTTATCGCCGGTTTTAGTCGCAGATTTGACAACGACAGACGATCCATCTTCTACAAGTTTTATAGGACTTTGCCAATCGTTTTGAGAAATATTAACGGAATTGTCTTTACTCGATAGTGAGATATATGATACGTAACAAGGATTTCCATCCGTTACCGGAATAGATCTACTCCAATCCGATGTCGAAGTAAACGAAAGGGACCCCGTAGAAAAAGTATAAGTTGCCGCCCCAGGTTTTGTAGAAACAGAGCTGGAAGATCTTTTATATACATAAATAGTTGCTTGATTGTATCCGTCTTCGCCATCCTGTCCGCTTATTCCTTGAGGCCCTTTAAGAGAAATCCTTTCTCCAAGATAAACGTATTCTCCAACAGTTCCTACAGGATAATGCCACTCATCATACTCAAGAGTATCTCCGACTAAGACTTTTGTCATACCAGACTCATCAATAACAGTTTGGGTTAGTATTCTATACTTGTAAGAAAAACCTGTAGATGTTGTTCCGGTTTTAGATGTTGGGGCTGTTGTTACTCTAAGTATCCCAACACCTCTTTCACCATCTTCTCCTCCAGTTCCTTTTTCAGCAATTAAAGTCCATTTTGATTGATCAAAAGTGCTACCTGATACATGAGACGTATTACAGGCATAAGTTGATCCCTCATACTCAACAACATCGATATTTGTCGATGTAATAGAATAGCTTACTCCGGACGCCCACGTTCCTCTTACGGTAAAGCCTCTACCATCAAGAGCGTTAATTCTTGAAAACGTATAGTAAGAAGGATTAGTAAGATCAGGCGTTTCAGAAATTTTATTTGTTGCTATACCGATATAATCTTTTCCAGTTGAACTGGTTGACATGTTAGTTCCTTGATTGTCATCAGCGAAAACGATCCATGTGTAAAGAGTTCTTGCCGCTTGAAATTTTGCGAACTCATCAGCGAGCTTCTGAACTTTCTCGTTTATTCCAGAAGTTAGTGCTTTGAAATCGCCAAAAGTCGCTTCTCTTGTATTATTGCATTCAGATATCTTAAGTTCGATAAGACGAGCAGACACATAAAGCTCCCCATTATCGTCAATAATCCTACAAGTATCTCCGATCTTAAGATTTTCTGGTAAATAGGATAAACTTACATCGTAAGATATCTCTGGCTCACGAAGTTTTTTAAGTTCTTCTATAGCTTTTGTGCATAGTTCTTGCTGAGATGTTGTATCATAACTAAAATATCCGACTAAGTATCCTTCTCCGCTCCCAGTTTCCGTTAAATACCTCGTCCATTTTTGATTATATGTTCTAGACTTTAAAAATACGCTATCTGTATAAATATCACCGTCATCATACGAATAGCCAACTAAAGTTATAGGAAGAGGATCGGGATTAGAATCCGTAGCCTCTGGTGTTCCTCCAACACATCTAAGAGCAGTAACTAAATTTGCAACTGATTCTTTTTCGACTATAGAATTTATTTCTCTTCCAAATCTAAGTTCAAGAGCTACATCTTTTCCGCGTTTTTTATAAATATTTATGTATTTATGAGTGATCTTAAATTTATCAATCGCGAAACTATAATCAAGTTCTGCATTATCAAATTCGATAGCAACATCTCTTATTCTTTCAGTAGCTGTAGATTCATTATCGAACGACAATAATTTAGTTACAGAATTTCCTAATTCGTTTGTTCCGATCTCAAAACCAGAATCAGCTGTAAATACTAAAATATAATCTGCAATAGATGCAGCAGAAGCAGCTTCATACGCCGGAACGATCTCGTTTAAAAGATCAAGTCCAGCGTCTTCTGCATATATATAAATATGACTATCAGAAATATCGTCTTCTTTATCAATAATTGTAAATGGAGTATAAGTTCCATCTTTATTTTTAACTAAAAGAAAATTGCCGGCTTTGCAATATTCTTTAGCTTTTAAATGAGTGTCTTTTTTGTAATCGACTGTAACTTCAAAGGTCATAACACCGGTTTCGACCTCTTTAGTTGTCATGTCGTCTCTTATATGAAAAACCCCGGGGAGCACATCAGATGCTACCCCGAGGATATTCATGCGACGGTCTGCAAAATAAATAATCATAAATAAATCCTTCTCTCGCCAAGAGCTTCTTCCCAGCTCATTGCTCTGTATTTCTCTACAAGCGGCTTATGATTCCATTTTTTAACTGCCGCATAATGGATAATTCGTGGATCGTCAACAACCGGAGTTGTGCAACAAGCCACATTATACTTCGCAGGGAGTTCTAAAATATTACCCTGGCATTTAATATTCATTACATCTTGTTCTGGCGCGAAATAATGCTTGTAATTAAGTTCTTTTATTACTTCGTCGACCTTTTTGTCGTCCCGCATTTTTTTAAGATTTTGTATATGGACTCCAAAATTTGTATATAAAAAATCATTAGTTGTTTTTAATGGTTCTTTCACTGCTGCGAAATAGTAATCATTAATATCTATATCCCAAAGGTCAGAAATATCACCGTCAACTATTGTGTCAACATCGAGAGATAATATTTTATCAATCTTTGGAAACACTTTTGATAAAGCAGAACGAATAAGAACCATCCAAGTCCAAGACGACCAATAATTGGCGCCATCGGTTCTAAAATATGTTTGATTTGAAAGATCTATTGTCTTAACGCAAGACGGAAGTTTATACGGAAAATTTGGTTCGCTTAATATCAAATACACAATATCTACATTTGAGTTCTTAAAAAGACTTTTCATAGCAGGAATCATGTCTGGATATAAATTTCTAGTCCCGCAATAAACCGCGTACCTTGTGTTGTAACTCATAGATAAACCTCTCGATATTTCATTTTGAATGTAGGAGCAGTAGCCCAATCGGAATAATTGCATGATATGATGTTGGCCCCGGGATCTAATGTAAACTCTTCCCAATCATTTCCCATTGCACCAATTCCATACTTTGGAGTTCCATTTACTGTAATGCTTGCTGAGTTAACATCTGCAACTATATTGTCTCCGGATAAAAATTTATTTACTATTTCGTCAACCGTCGTTGTAGCAGGAATGCTATTACCTAATACTTTAACGAATCTAACTTGATGAAGTATCATAACCGTAATCGGCGGGGTCTCTGCTCCCCATTTTTCAAACCAAGCTGAAACCTCAGTAGCTTCTGTATTTTCAAGACTTGATTCTGTAAATTCATAAATTGTTCCGGCGACAGTAAACTGAATTTTATTTCCTAATTTTGTTATATAGAAAGCACCCCCAGCGGTATTTTGGGATCTATTAGCCTCTGGAATATTTGCTACATCATACCAAGCGGATCCTTTAGGATAGCCAGTCAATGTATTATTGTAAGTAAGAGACGGTATTGTTATGGTCTGCTTTATGCTATCTTTTACAACAAGCTCTATTCTTCCAGAATTATTAGAAGGACTTGATTTAACAAACCACATTGCTGCTATATTCGATCTACTACTTCCAGATCCTGCATCTATTGATAAAACAAAGCATCCGCATTCTCCAACACTACCTGTAGTTATGAGATTATGAAAATAGCATTGAAAATTTTTTGTTGCGGACGAAATAGTTTTTGTTATAGTTGGCCCGTGCCACTGCGTTCCAGTGCTATACCCATCCGCATGTTCATAACAACCAATGCCTGCCCCATTTATATAAAGAGTGCCTTTATGTTCATGAACATTTCTATTGGATGGTGTATACGGATTATTGTTATTCCACCCAGAAGGTCTAGCCGTTCCGAATTTATCATCGAAAGAAGTTTCTACTTGAGCTGGAGTCGTTCCAGATTCTTCGGGATCTCCAAATTGTATAACTTTTGAAGGTACGGTTTCTTGGCCCGTTATGCCAGTCGCAGTTGTTTTAATAAACGAAACATACCCAATATTGCTATTAGCAGTAACTTCAAAAGTCGGAAAAGCCGGATAAGTTCCTCCATAGTCAAGCTCTATTGTTCCACTTCCGCCAGTAACTCCGATCGGAGCTTTTTCGTATTCAGTAACAGAATATTTCCACGGTTTTGGGCAATGAATTGTAAGAGCTCCACCACCAGATCTTGCGTCGGCCACTTTATCTGCCGGCATCTCGGTAACATGCCCAACAAAATATACGTCAGGCTCATCACCAAAAATAATTTTTACATTTTCTGCGCCTTTAGCAAAAAGGATTCCTTTAAGCTTATTCATAGCCTTGTGATATTGCTCGGGGGTATCGCATACAACGGCGTACCCCACCTGAATATCACGAGGGCCTATATGACGCCATCTGTGAAATGAACCATCGGTTATTATTCCATCTATTTCATTCATTTCAGCAGAAAGAGAATCCCGGCCACTGACATATAAAGTCCGGTAGCCGGGAATCTGAGTTTCTAAAGTTATTCCTCCGAAAGTCATTACGCATTTCGGAAGAGGAAGGGCCGCGATGCGGTCAACATATGGTAAATAATCACGGTTTACGCTCATCTGTAGCCCTCCTTTCTTTGCATATTACGGGTTAAGCGATTAAGCTCTTCCTGATTATAAACGGCAGACGCTCTTGCAATTTCTCTACCGTCAATTGTAAACGGTATCTCAAATCTGTAATCGGTGTTTGCATTTTCAGATTCATTTTGAATTATTTCGCCGATCTTCGCGATTGCCATATCCAACCTATCTGAAAGATCGTTAAGCCTGGTTTCAGATTCACGCGAGGCCATAATGCTACTACTCGTTGTAGTCGCAAACGCCATCGAATAACCTCCAAACATGCCGTTAAGCATGCTCGTTCCTGTAGACACGCTCGAAAGATCTAAAACAGGACGAATAACAGGATTTGTATCCATGTTTTCATCTAAGTAATCAACTGCTTTATTAATAGCATTGTTCATTATTCCGATTGTACCGGTTGCAATTTTTTCAACTTTCCTTTCGGTAGACTTTTTCATATTATTAAGTCCATTTGCAAAACCCTGCATAAAGAATTCGCCCGCTTCTTCTGTAGCTTTCGACGGGGAGTTTTCATCTAATGCTTCTTTGAACTTATAAAACAACGATCTTCCGATTGCATAAACAGCCGTTAACGCATACTGATTAGTTCCTCTAACACCATTAATAAATCCTTGAACAAAGTTTTTACCAGCATTATACCCATCGGTAGAACCGGTGTTGAACGCACTTTTAGATTTTGTTAATAATGTTGTAAACGCGCTAGTTACAGTTTTAACACTATCGTCACTCTTTATCGCTTCTGCCATAGCGTTAACTGTTTTCGGAGCGGCTTCTGCTAATTCTTTATTCTCAGAAACTATCGAAGCAGCTTCGGTAAATATTTCAGTAATCTTTTCAAATAATCTCGATGAATAAGCTTCTAAATCACTAATAGCAGTATCTATATTCAATTCGCCAATGGATTCCAAAGCATCTTCAAAAACATCAAGATTATTATTATCCCATAAATCTATTATAGATATGGTATTAACAAGCCTTCCAATTGCGTCGGTAACAGCATCCATCCTAACAAGATTTATATTGGCGTTGTTAATTTCTGCACAATATAACGACAAAGATCCACCAAAACTCGCTAACGCTATACCAAAATTCTCAAGATCTTGCTTTTGACCAGCTAAAAGCTGCCAGGCACCTTCTCTCGGGTCAAGAAGATTAGCGACATCGATCATTGGAACCGTTATATCGTATGCTAATTTAGCTTTATCTTTATAATCATCTTTTAAATAATGAGCAGTTATGCAAAACGATCTAACAGAACTAATAAACGAAACCATCGATTGGCCAAATGCAGCTATATCCAATTCACCAATAAAGGTCTGCCAATCTCCTCCGACTCTCGGTATTTCGTTTGCTACGTCTATCATTGGAACTGTTATATCATATGCCAATTTCGACTTCGCAATATAGTCATCTTGCAAGAAACGTATATTATTACAATAAGTATTAAGTCCTGCGCCAAAAGAAGCCATGGATTTACCAAATTTGTCCATGTCTTGTTCGCCGAATAACTGCTGAAGTTTTCCACCCGTTCTTGGCGCACTATTTGCCGCGGCTACAAAATTTCCAGCTATGCTTGCTGCTATTTCTGCTTTTTTAGATCGATCTTCATCAACATCGGCCAAAGCTAAGACATATGCGTTTATAGCATCTCCAAAAGGTTGGGCAAGATTTTTAAACGCTTCTAAACCAGCTGTTGTCGTGTTTTTACTAGAGGCCATCGCCGATTTTAATGAATCGAATATGCCATTAAACTTTTTAAGAGAATCTTCTTTTATTGTGTTGGCTATCGAATATGCCCCCGACATTTTTGTTATAAAACTGTTTATCGTATCTGCAAAAGAAGATAAATCTTTTACGGAACTTGTACGGAAATTATTTATCATACTTCCGATAAGTTCGCCAAAAGCTCCACCAACAACTCCGGCAAAAGCTATAAATATGCTCCCCAAACCTTCTATTTTTTCAACCATAAGTTCGGGACTGTATCCTTCAATTTTTTCAAGAAGCGCTTCTATTAGAGCCATAATAAGACCAATACCGGTTCCGGCACCAACAAGAATCGCAAAATCTGCTGCGACATTAGCGGCTTGCGTAGGATTTATATCCTTCATTATATATGTACAAGCTCCGATAGCCAATAATACTAAACCTAGCGACTCCGCAGCATTAAGTACTCTATCGCCATCGAACTGAGCAAGGGCGCTTAATGCATCGGTTATCGGGAATAGAGCTAAAACCATAGCCCCGAACATTGCTATATCCGTAACCGAAAAAGCATTTTGAGACCATGACATAATAAGCATCGAAAGACCGATTCCTAAAAGAGCCATGGCTAAACCGCCAGCAGCTTTAAGCACAGTATTTCCATCAAATGAAGAGAGTTTTGTCAATAAATATGCAATTTCTCCTAATGCCAGCATCATTAGAAGCATGGTTCCCATTCCTTTTAAACCAGTTCCGGCAACTTTACTTACTCCATTTATAGCAAAAGCCAATGCGCCTAATACTGCAACCAATGATATAACAGCTGGTAGCAAATCTTCAAAAGAATAGCCGGCAAGTGCAACAAGAACTCCAGCTAAAACTATTACTGAGATCATTAATGCAATCATCGGTCCAGATTTGACACCAGCCGTGGCGCTTGACACAACAGTTAAAATTGTGACAAGACCCATGATAGAGGCTAACGTTTTCATTCCTTGTCTAAGATTTTTCTGATCCATCTCTCCAAAATAAGATGCAACCATTCCTAAAAGCAAAACGCCGCCTGCAAGGATTATCACACCGACGGAAAATTTAGAAAATTCATTTCCGGCTGTCATGCTAGAAATCGTTATCATTATCCCAATCATAAGCATTATTTGCCGTAGGGACTTCATTCCTTTGGCCATTATTGATGAGCTCATAGAGCCCATTTCCTTTATAGCCAAGGTTATTAAAAATATCGAACCGGCAATCGCAGCTATTCCTATTCCACCAGCTTTTAATCTTTTTCCTCCTATTGCCGAAATGATAAGCAACGCTACTCCCAAATTACTAAGCATTTTGATTAAATCAACATTGTCGTCGATAAATCTCTGAATCTTCTTTACATTTTCATCAGACATCTCATTAAGTTTTGGAAGATACTTTTCAAGAAGATAAATAAGAGCAAGTAATCCAACGGCTGACGGCAATCCAATCTGCCCAACACCTATAGCCAAAACTCCAAACGCCGTAAATAACGGACCTAAAGCTTCGATATTCGCAAGAATTCTATCGACGGGAACATCAGCCAATTTCATTAAAGCTTCAACGATTTTTATCAAAGAAAATGCAAGAAGCAGCATAGCAGCTGCTCCAATAATAGCAGTTTTACCAAAAACTAATCCCGATAAAGCATATGCAACTAAAACAAGCATTCCCATTATTGCAGCAAGGATTCCTAGTTTCTTAAACATATCATTATCTAAAACGACACCGTCAAGTTTTCTTAAGGCTATAGCCACAAGCAAAACAGCCGCAGCAAAGCCAGCTATTCCTAGGCCCATTTTTTCAAAATTAACGCCGTTTCCAAATTTGGCAAACACCCCTTGTATTATCGCTAATACAGCTGCGGCAATACCTATCGTACCAATAAGAATAGCTAAAGAAATAGCAGCTTGTCTAAGATTATTTGGATCTACATCATTTGATAATCTATAAAGACCATAAAAAATCGCTACCAAAACCAAAGCAAGTTGGCCTAAAGTATTATTCTTTTTTGCCCATTGCGTAACCACACCTAATAATTTGCCTGTGAACCAGTTAAATTGCGTAACTAATTTGTCAATGGCTCCTGCTATTCCGGAAATGGAAGCCATAAGAAAACCTAAAAGCACTAATATGCCAATTGAAGCAAGTTTCTTCGGATCTACCGATTCGAGATAGCCAATAAATTTACTTATCGCTTCTCTTACTCTATCAAAAAGAGAGATGGTTTCTTCTCCATCCTCTAGATCTTTTTTTCCAAATATATTTTTGAAAAAATCAGAAATAGTTGTTGTAAAACCTTCTATTTTATCTAATTTTTCTTCTCCGAATAGAGCTTTAAAGAAATCTATAATGCCTTGCCATTTTTCTCCAGCAAACTTTCCTATAGAATCTCCAATTCCTTTGAACCAATCTAATATTCTTCCAAGTTTATTTCCATCAGAATCGGTAATTATTCCAATAAGTTCCCCGAAACGATTAGATATTCTTTTTATGAAAGAAGCTATTCCTGGAAACTTAGTAGAAAACCAACTCCAAACTTTATCGGCTTCTTCGCTTATCCAATTTAAAACGTCTTGAACATGACCGAAAAATGCATCCATGTCAGTTTTAACGTCATTAAAGAAAGTGCTTACGGTATTATAAACATCTTCAAAAAATCCAGCTAAAACCGGATGCTCTCCGACAAGCCAATCCCAACCTTCGGATAATTTTGTCCAAATCGAAGAAAACGATTCGGCTACTTTTTTAACAATTCCTTTAACATCTACTTCTGGAAGATTAAATTCTTTATTTGCTATTTTCTCAAAAAATTGAACAACGCCTTCAAATATATCTGGAAATTTTATTGCGTTTTTAATAAGACCTTTATTTGAAAAGAAACTCTTAATTTTATCTAAAAAACCAGTTATCTTTTTAGATATTGGAAGTTCAGAAATAGCTTCTCCAAATTCTCTAAAACCGTCTCCTATTTGGGAAATTGCATGCCCGACATTTTTAAAAATCTTTCCGATAGCGTCAAAAAGTCTTTTAAGTTGACCTGTTTTTTTAAATAGCGTTTTCTGCCCCGATATAAATTCAGAAATTCTTCCTATAACTCCTAAAATGGCACGAGATAATTTTCCTAATAATATCAATATTTTTCCAATAATTTTTAAACCAGTCTTTAAAATAGTCCACCCAAGTTTAAAAATACTAAAAACGCCTTTAAGAACAACTTTAAGCCCTTCTAATTGATCACTATTTAAAATTAAAGTTTCGGTAAACTTTTTAAATCGAACAGTAAGATTATATAATTTACCGAATGTCATCGGAGGAAAAATTTCTTGAAAAGCTTCTCTTATAACTTCTACTTTTTGAGTGATAGCTTCAAACACATTATCAAGAGCATCTCTAAAAACTTGATAGCCATTTAATTCGTGCCACTTTTGGAAAAGCTCAGTAAAAGCATAAATCCCTGTTCCAAAAACATCGTCGACTATAGCATAAAGACTCGTCCAGAGAGAAATAGCTTCTTCATAATTACCGAATACAGCCTCGAAAGTATTCATCCACGAGGTTGACACAGCGTCTCTTATAGCGCTTATAACATCCATAAAAGTTCTACACTGCTGACCAGCTTTGAACGCTCTTTCGGAAATTTCAGAATAACCATCGGCAACCAAATCCATACGATCTGCCATTATTTCGGTGGCGTTCATTCCCGTATCTTGAACAGCTTCATATAACGCATCAGAAAATTCGCTCCATCCGGACAATCCTTTGGCAATAACTTCTGGTTCTAACCATTCTGTTAAATTATCTCGAAACCCGTCTGTTGCGTTTAACCACGTTTTACCGCCATTGTAACTCCACATATCGTCACCAATCTTTTCGAGATACCCCAAAGCTTCGGCGGCATCTATAAAAGATTGTTTAAGGGCCACGTTGTCCATTTTTGCGATTTCTATCATGTTCCAATATCTAGCGTTCATTCCACTAGACATTGCTTTAGCAAATGCTTCCATGCCATGCGAAGCATTTTGAGCGTTTGCCCCGGCGAAAGCGGCCGCATCTGCTATGCCGATAACAGCGGAAACAGCGTCGTCTATTCCCATACCAGTAGAAGTGAATCGGCCAATAGTGTTCGCCATATCTGTATAGTTATATGAAGTTTCATCGGTGAACCAGTTTAGTTTAGCAAGAGCATTCTGAACGGTATCGATGTCTTCTCCGGTAGCGTTCATTATTGCCTGGACCGATTCGAGTTTTCCCTGATATTTTTCAAAACCGGCGCCAATCTGATCGACCGTTAAAGATTTTACGACTTGAACGCCTTTCTCAGCAATGTCCATAAATCCATCGGCAACTCTACGAATAACCTGATCAGCAATTGTTCCGAATACAGAAAACTTATTCTGAATCACGTCTAATGTCTCAGAAACATTAGACATGTCTACTTGATCGGCTGCCTTTGAAATGCTCTCAAAACTTTTACTTACGTCTTTAAAATTTAGAGCGGCCTTCAGCTTATCCAGCGTGCTCATAGTTGTTTGAACGTTTTGTTCGAAATCCTTATTGTCAAATCGCATCTCAACAATGCGTTCGTCAACAGAACTCATAAGCTTCTCACCTCCGCCCAAATATCATCCGCGATTTTATCAAAAATCGGTTGTATAGCAGGATTTATAAAATCCCGACCCTGAACATATCCACCATTTCTGGTTCCATGTCCATATTGTATTAGTATAACGATCGGTATCCCTTGACTAGAATTTGTATTAGTCCAATAAATATGTATCGATCCATTTGATTTCTTTATTTCGTAATTCCAAGAATCTGCTGTTTTTCCAGTATTTCTTGGAGTAGCATTAGACAACGCAGTTACTCCTTCTTCTCCGTAACGCTTTAAAATTTGATCGAGCTTTAAATTTTTGGCATTTTTAAGAAATTTACTTGTTTTATTAAAATTGCCTTTATGTGCAAAAGTAATCATATATTTACTTTCTTAAAAATTATTCTTCTGAAAATGGCATAAAATTCTTAATACTTTCCATATCAAGCATAGAGTCTAAATCAAATTCCGATGTTAACTCATCAAGTTGAGATGGCGTGTCGTTCATATAATCCTGATATAATTTTTCATAATCAGTAATTGAATTATATGCATCTTTTACAGAACTTAATTTCTCATTATTATTAATAAAAGATTTAACTTTACTTGATAAATCATTTTTATACTCGCCAACAGTAGATACTATTTCCGAATTATTAAGATTAACTTTATCCTTAGCGGTAGATATAAAATCAGTAACTTTTTCTTTCATCGGAGACAATTTAGAAGTTACTTCGGATGTGATTTCGCTTTTTGATATTACATTTTTTACAGACCCGGCAATTGATCCGACGTTAAATCCGCCTCCGCCAAAACTAAAAGATCCAAACGCCATAACATTAAACCTCGTTATAATTTGTTCTTAAGGACGCATATGTACGTAGCTGATCGTAAGAATAACTATTGCTGTTAGCGTCCACCATTTAACCTCTAGTATGATACTTTGCTCGACGAGAAGCATTTAATGCCCGTCTTTCGGCAAGCATATCCGCTCTATTACGTTTTTCTGGGCCAGCGTTCTTTATTGAACAAATACGGATAAGAGTAGACAATCTATTAAAATGCCATTTTTCAAATTCACGCGGAATTCCATATGCAATCATCCAATAATAAACCAATTCTGAAGTAAGTATCTCACTATTTCTACGACCATGTACTCTTGGATCATCTTTAAACGTCGTTGCTGTAGCAGGATCATCTATATAAGCATTTATCTTATTCCAATTATCTCTGCTAAGAGAATAATAAATATTCTCATCAACATTCTGTGTAAGTGTCATGCACCTTACATAATCGATCATCTCTTCATGAGTTTTAGGAGGATTTTTTACTAAGAATGGTTTATGATGCTTCATTTCCCATTTAGAAATAGAAACAAGGGAATGCTCAAGAGCAATAGTCTGATCTTTTCCTTTAGGAATAAAACATTCATTTTTCTCGTCCCATTGCTCTTGCGACTTTATAGTTATCTGTAGCATTCTCTTTTTACTCCTATTTTAATTAGAAGACTTTATAATATCAAACTGAGCTTCGGCTCCACCATTTTCAGAAACTTTATCGGCAAGATCTGACGGTATAATGCCATTAACAAATTCGGCTGCGGCCTTAGAATCTGTAGCGAGCTCCATGAAAAGATCGGAATAAGCTTCTGTCTGAGCAAAAGCATCAGAAAGTTCTTTATTCTTAATAAATCTCTTACCATCGAGAGACTTCTCACCATATGCCTTAAGAATAAGTTCCTTAAAAAGCTCTACGATCTTTTTATTATCCTGCGTGTCTACAATTTTCTGAATAAAAGCAGTCATTCCACCAGCTTCAGAAAGCTGCATTTCAGTAAGTTCTGCCTTGCTAAGATTGAAATAAAAATCTTCAGTTCTTTCATTACCGTTATAATCGGTATAAGTCATTTTTCTCTTTAACATAGTGTTTTTTCTCCTTGAACGTTTTAATTTTTATTATTTAATCAAACCAACCATATGTGTTTATTTTCGTGCCAAAACGTTTATTAATTTTACTAACGGCGTTATTAACAGCATTAGCTCTTTTAACACGATTTTTTCTCTGATTTGCAAGTTTTTTCTTTCGTTTATTTACTGTATTATCAACAACCTTATCCACAGTAACAGGATCATATCCAGCTAATTTCATAGTTTTCTTATATGCATCTCTAGCGCTTGGATAATCGAGAGCTGCATTTTTTCCCGTCTTTGAATAAGAACCAACGGTTTTCACCGCCCCAACAGCAAGTCTTGTTAATTTTTGGGCATTATAAGGATCTTGATTATAAGCTTTAGAAGATGATTCAAACGCTCTGGCATCTCTTTCTGTTTTAATCATCTTTTTTCTCTTTCCCCATTTCATTCCTTTAGTGCCGTAATGAATGAGGACGTCTTCTCTCCACTTTTCCATAATTTCTCTCCATGGATTTTTAGTAAAAAAAATATGAATTGTAGGAGGTACTAAAAAGCACCCCCTACAGTTTCAGTCCATTTTGATTTTTTATCAGTTAGTCTGACCAGTAGCGCCAGTAGCACCGCTCGGCCCGCCAAGAGTCGAGATAACCTCATCCGGAAGCGGAAGGCGAGCATCAACAGCCGCCGTACCACCAGAAGCCGGAGTACCGTAAAGAATCTGCTCGAGATCAGCAAGCTTCGTGGGATTGACCTTGGTGGAATCGATGACGATGTTCGAAATTGGCTTATAACCAGTAACAGAAATCGGAGTGGTCGTAAGCTCCCAGCTAAACGAAATAGCATCCGGGCTATCGTTGATCGTCGAGTAAGATCTCTCAGACGGAGAAGCGGTAGCATTGTAAATTAAATGGAGCTTATATCCATAATCATTCATAGACGTATCGTTGCCAAGGGTCGAACGGAACGTAAAGCCAAACGGCTTACGAACCTGCTGCCCGAGATACACGCCGTCAGTAACGATGGCCGTACCATCACATTCCGCAAACTCGTCCGGATATGAATAAGCTTCAATCGTCGCGCCAAATTCCTCTGCGGCGCGAAGATTAAGATACTTAATGTCATCAGCATAAAGAGCCGTGGCATCAGCACCAGACGGAGACTCGGTTACGGCGGTAAGACCGTTCCAGGCATAACCTTTCGGATACGTACCGTCAGATGCTTCGGGATAAATGACGCCCATCTTAGTGCCCGTCTCATAGATACGTTCACCAACAACGTCCCAAGTAAGTGCATAACTAGTAGGCATAGTAATATTCCTTTCCTAATTAGAAATAAAGTACAAAAGAATCATGATATAAATTATCAACAACATAATGCCGATCAAATCTGCATGTAGGAAGAGCTTCTATCATTCTATCAATTATCGGTGTATCCGGATCTTGATGAATTAGAGTTATATCGTAACCTCGCTCTTTTCTATAATTTAGATTGTCGGCATATGTCATATCGATATTCCTTAAATTGTAGACTATGCATGGATATTTAAGCTTGATAGACTCAGGAGGCTGAAAATACACTTTCTCAACACCTGAAATCGCTTCAAGTTTGCTCTGCAGTATTAGTCTGCGGTCCATTGTATAAGCCCCCTATAGTAAGAATAAGCCTCGGATACTCAACCGTAACATTAGTTACTTTCCATCTTGTATCCATCCACCATAAATATCTTATGGCGTAAATATTCTGGTAAGCATAGGGGTCTGCAACTACAGAAATTTCGTTATTAATTTCAACATTGTCGTTAATCTGATTCGGCGAATAGATTCTTCTAGTGTTTCTTACTACGTCTCCGTAATAGTCCCTCTCGATTATCTGTTCGGTCCACACACCAGATGTACTTTCAACAGTACTTACAAATCCTATCTTGCCAAAATATTTAGCCATTTTGATTTTTCTCTACTAAATTAGATTAGCCATTGATCTCGGCGGTCTCACCAGTCTCACCGGTCTCGCCAGACGGGCCCATAGTAATGGTGATCGCAGAATACGGCTTCGTAAGAGCACCGGAGCAACGAGTCTCAATGAGGTACTTCATCTGGTTGTAGTCGATATCGAAGTCGTCGAACATCGAAACAGCACCGCCCTTGTCGGCACCAAAGTTATAGTCAGCCATGTTGACAATAACACCGAGAAGATCCGCAGAACCAATCTTTACATCTTCAAAGACCGGAACAGTAACGATTTCCTTAACACGAAGAACCGTGGCAAGAGCCTGCTGATTCGCATACAGGAAGTGACCAAAACCGTCTTCAAGAAGAAGCATATCGGTAAGCATATCTTCGGTCGTGAAAAGCGTCGGGTTGCCAGAGCCCTTATAATCCTTACGAGCCTTGATAGCCTTCTTGATGAAGTCCTTAGCTACATTCTGAGAATCGGTCGGGACGAAAACCTTAATATTGTAAAGGTCAGCATCCTTTGCGATCGGACGAATATGCTCTTCAGAAATGTGATCATCGTCAGAGATAAGACGACCATCACCGATAAGAGCTGCGCGAGCAATTTCTTCGTCAAGCATCTGACGCATCTCCATACGAAGCCACGCAACAACATCAAAGTCGGTAATGTCGATCACGTCGTCGCGATCAAGCTTCTGCTTCTTGTAAATGGTCTGCGGATCGGTAGCACGCTTAAGCAGCGAAAACACTTCTTCCTTCTTTTTCTTGCCCTTAAGATAACCCCGAGCACGAGCCTCATCCATCGTGATGTTAGCGAACACCGACTTAATACGAGAGAAAGGCGTGTGATGAGCACCATCAAGAACCTTTCGAACCCAACTGTCGTCTCTCTTAATAAACTCCGGACGATCCTGAAGAGCTCTAGCATCCGGGAAGAGATAATCAATATCAGCAATACCATAAGTCACAGTCTCACCATTACGGTCAATAACCGCGTGAGAAAGATACTCATTATCTTCAACAAAATTCTCATAAGCATCCTTAAGAGAACCACACTTCTTCGCATCGGCAAAAATCTGTTCCATATCAGCGTGAGAAATCACGCCACCCTGCTGCATTTCTTCATTATCGAAAACGTTGTGCTTCACTTCGTCTTCCTCCTCTTCATCTTCTTCATATTCTTCTTCGTCTTCATCTTCCTCGTCTTCATCTTCTGCGTCAGCAACTGCTTCGCCAACAAGGAAGGCAACAACTTTCTTCTGCTCTTCGGTCATTTCGTCATATACGTCTTTAACCGTTCTCTCTTCGTTCTTTTCTTCAGTTTCTTTTGCCATTTCTTCTTTTTCCTCTTCTTTTTTGTCTTCTTTTTCTGTTTTTTCAGCAGTTTCTTTATCAGAAGACTCCTTGCTTTCGGTTTTTACTTCGCTTTCGGCATCGGCATGAAAAAGTTCAATGTCCTCGCCAGTATAAATAACAGCATCCGTTTCGCTTTCTTCACCATGAGCAATAATCGGAAAATCAATGAACGCTCCAGGATTAGCACCAGCTAAAACGAGGCTTACTTCTCGAATCATTCCATGGAGAACATCTCCTCCGCTCTGCTTAAGATTATTTGCCCAGATAGAAAGATGCGTAATATCTCCATGCTCGACCTGCTTTTTAGCTACCTGACCGAGTTCGGTATCATTAAATGAGCCATAAGCTCTAACTCCTTCGTTCTGATTCTCAAGCAAAGCGTGCCCAAGGACGTTTTCTGGATTCATATGATCATGCATCCAGACAAGCGGTACAGTCATGCCGTCACAATCTTTGAATGCGTCTTTTCTGATAGTTCTACCATCAGTGCATAAAAGATCGTTCTTAGTGGCCCAGCCACTAAAATCGTATGCTTTACCCATTTTGATTTTTTCCTCTGATTTTTATTAAATTTACAATGAACTTATAGGAGTGCTTCCTATATCATATTCGGAAGATTGCTCTTGCTGATAATCTGCTCCGGAATTATTTTCATAATTCTCAATCGGAGCTTGAGCATAGTCATTATAAAAAGGTTCTTCCATTCCGGTCTTTGCCTGATTGATATTTCTATTCCTAAGTTCATCGGCAGCTGCGTCATTAGACGGCTTCCAACCAATAATAGCTCGAACTTCATTCGGAGAAGCAATCTCATTACGAGTAAGTTTATCCGCAATGTTAGCAAGTTCTGAAACCGGAACAAGTTTAAACGGATCTCTAAAGTATCTCAAAGCCTGTCCTTGAGTTCTTGCGGTTTTACTTAAAAACTTTCTTTCAAACTCATCGACTATTGCTTCTAGTATTGGCTCGATGGTGTGATTGTAATAATTATTCATCTTAGATTCATCTGCTGTTCCATTAAGAATCTCTTCGCTAAGACCTAACTGGTTATATAGCATGCTCGTCAATTCTTTTGCTTGAGACCATAACGTATTTTCAACAGGACGATTAAGCTGAGTAATTTTTTCTGTGCCATCAGTATATGCAATACCATACTTTGATCCAACAAGCTGAGCTTCTATTTCTTTTCTTCTAGCTTCCGCCTGTTCTTTTCTAGATTGAGATTTTATAACATAAGGAAGCTGAACAATTAAATCAAGTTTTCCAGAAGCATTCTGCTTGTTAATAAGATCGAGATCGTTTAAAGTTCTAATAAGACGTTGCAAAGTAGAATTTGGTTCATTCATTATCGAATAAAACGGATTCTCAATAATAGCAACCATCTTTTTTGGAAGAATTATATCCTCTTTTCTACCTGTATGTTCATTATAAACACTTACTTGAACGTGCTCCGGAAACCATTGAACAATTTTTCCGGTTCGCATCTTTTCTATATCAAAAGATGCAGAATTTTTAGGATTAATTTTCGTATCTGTTGGAACGACTGCTACACATCCTTCATCAAACATGGACAACACTATATCTTGAACAAAAGCTCTTCCAGTTTGATCGATGTTTGCTTCGCAATTTAAAACATTATTAAGACCGGATTTAACGGTTTCTAAATATCTACCATTTTCATCTATTTTAATATGCTGTACAACAATTGCAGAAACATCAACGGAAAGTCTTGTATAAACAGCAGTTACAACAGATCGCTCATTTTTAGGAGACAGTCTAGGTCGATCAAGTCTTACACTAGAACTATACCCATAATTAAAAGATGGCGTCGGATCTCGGCCCATAAACGCATTCCAGGCATGCTGGAGTCTATTTGTAAATGAAGGCATAGGCGTTTTGTCCTTTTTTAAAAATTAGTTTATTCCAAATTTTCCAAGAACACTCGAAACTGTTTTCTTAGCTTTGTATGCAGCGCTCTTACGTTTATACTGATTTGCTCTTTTCTTTTTCTCAGAAGCATCTTTAACTTTCTTAACGGCTTTTGAAACCTTATACTTTGCCTGGTTTTTCTTATACTGAAAACGCTGCTTATTTGTAGTCGTATAACTGTTATCTTCTTTTTCTCTCGAACTTTCGTTTTTAAGACGAGTACCAACAACCGCTTTTCTAAGAGCCTGTTCCTTCTGCTTTACATTATTACGTTCTTCTAGTCCAAGGCCTTTTGTTTTTGCGTAATTATCTTTTGCTTTCTGAAGACCATAAACTCTAGCTGCCAAATGTTTACTAAATTTAGCTTTGTTTCTAATATCATCATAAGATGGTCTACTAGATCCAGAAGACTCAGAACCAGATGTCTTTTGCCTCGGATTTAAAACTCTATAATTTTTTGCAACACCAGTTATATTCTTCTGTCTAGCCGGATGCGTTTTCCCCCATTTCATTCCTTTAACGCCATAATGAATGAGGACATCTTCTCTCCACTGTTCCATTTAATAACCTCTTTCAAGTTTTCTTATCATTTCCTCATACTCTTTTTGCTTCTTTTCTTGAGCTTTCTTTCTTTGAGCTTCGGTAACAGTATAAGTATTATCTTCTTTTTCTCGCTGCTTTTGAATTGCTAAACGCTTATTAACATTCTCAATATTAATCTTAGTATTAGATTTCGTAGAATAACTAGACGACTTATTACTGGAATTACTAGAAGATGAAGAAGATTTAGAAGAACTAGAAGATTTTTTATCAGAAGAATTACTCGTGCTTTGATTTTCATTCTTTTTGTTCCTTGAAGTCAAATCAAGCCTTCTTCTAGATAAATTAAAGAAACCAAGCGTATTACCAGAAGAATCTTTAGCTTCAGAAACAAGACCAGACCCTAGCATTCTGTCTAAAACGTCCTGTCCATTTTGAACAGATTCCTTTGGACTTCTAGACGAACCGCCACCCTTACTGCCCTTCTTTTTACCAGAAGAAGATTTAGCTTTTGATGTCTTATTCTTATCTTCTGATTCTTCAGTTTCTTCTTTATTAGAAGTAGGAGTTGCGTCATCTACTTTTTTACGTTCCGATTCTTTTTCTTTACGATATTGGCCTATCTCATCTGCTAAATCTATTCGTCTTACATTTTCAGCTTTCTTCTGTAATGACTTTATAGTAGAAGAATCTGCTTCTCTATCAATAGCATCAACTAAATTATTATATGCCGTTTCGTAAGCGGTAGATTTAGTTTTTCCCCACTTCATTCCTTTAACGCCGTAATGAATGAGTACGTCTTGTCGCCACTGTTCCATGTCTTTACCTATACTGCTTAATATTTATACCAAACTTCGAAGCGAGTTTCTTTACTTTATGTCTTCTCTGAGATTGCTTATACTTCTTTCGACTGGAATCGGTTGTTTTATAATTATTATCAGCATGCTCTCTTACAGCTTGCTTACGTTTTTTAATATCTCGTATTTTTCGTTCAGTAGAGACATTCCAACCGTTATTATCATTGCCCATGGCTTTGTTCCAGGTATTATATAAACGCTCATCGCTATTATCAAAAGCTCTACCAGATCGGCCACTATCCTGAGTATAATTTAAACCTTTCTGTTTTCGTAAAGCCTGATCATGACGATATAAAGACTCGTTTGCTCTTGAAACTTGCTCGAGGTTCGACATTCTCTTTTTATTACCCCATTTCATTCCTTTAACACCGTAATGAATGAGGACGTCTTCTCTCCATTGTTCCATTTTTAAGCAATCCTTTTTATGATCTATATTTTTTATTGTACTCTTTCATTGAAAAATCTTTAGACAATCTTTCAATAGAATTATAATGGGCATCTGTGTCGTTAACCCAGTAATCATCGAAATGACGAGACATATAAGACATAAAACTAGTATCTGCTTCATTTGAAAGCATAGAATAAACAGCAGATTTTACAGAAACATTTTGTCCATAACGATTTGCATCTGCAACGCTTGTATCTTTATATTTAGACACAACGCTATCAACAAGTTCTTCACAATCTTTCCAATATTTATTTTGAGCCTCGTCAAATTTTTCTCGTTTAACTCCAATAGCTTTATGGACGTTATTCATTATCTCGTCGTCGACATGCCATTTAACTTCATCGTCAAATAACTCCGAATTATATGGGCCATCGCCAAATATATCATGAAGATTACTCCATATTTTTTCTTTTTGTTTCGATGACAATTCTACAGAATTAAACGCTTTTTCATAATCTTTATATAACTCATCTGCTAAATTCTGTATATTATCAGAACTTTTATTCAAATTCTTAATTTTTTCGACCTTGTTTTCAATATTGTCATATTCTTCTTTAACTTGCTTATATCCTATTTTTCCAGCCGGTTTTTCTCGTTTTTTTACTTTTTTATCTAAACTTTTTCTCCATCCAGCTTTTTTCTCAGAAGCAGAGTGATCAGAAGCGTCAAGAGGATATGGCGGACCATTTTGATGACCCCATCGCATTCCTAAAATCCCATGATGGGATAAATATAGATCTTCTCTCCACTGTTCCATTATTCAAACGCATCCTTATTTGCTTTGAACGCTATAAAAGCATCCATAGTAGCAGAAACGGCATCGATCTTTTGATCGCGCCGCATCTTAAGTAATTTCCTATTACCATTTGTATCTTCAATTGTTATGCAATTTCCCATACAAAACGACATAAGACTTTCATCAAAGAGAAGAAGACCGTCTTCGGATAAAATTTTAAGTTCTCCAAGAGGAACAGTTTCTGTCTTAACCCCTTGGATAACTTTCTCAAGTCCAAATGGCCCATTTTCTCTTTCCCATCGCTCAACAAATTGTCTTGCGTTATATGGATCGTATCCAAAACTTCTTACATCGTATCCGAGTTCAATTATATGGTTGTCCAAATCGTCATAGACGTCGTCCATATCAAGTATGGTACCTTCCATAACAATAAGACTTCCTTCTTTAAGAAACTCCTCGTACTTTTCTCTCATAGCCATTGGAAGCTTCATAAGAGTGCGACTTGTAATATAGCATCGAACCTTTATTCCAAACGCTCCATTTGGAAGAGGGAAAAGAAACGAAAATGCGCAGAAGTCGTCGCCTTGTGATAGATCTGCGCCAAGGCTGCACGGCATTTTCCAATATTCTCGTTTTCTATCCTGGCATTTAGTCTCTTCATAACTAAAGAAATAAGTAAAACCTTCCATCGGAAGACCAAATCTTTTAGCTAAAATATCATTACGAGTAGAAGGAGCTTTTTCTGCTCTTTCTACATCTTTATGATACGCATCATACTGAACAGTCTTTCCAATGTTTGGATTCGCTTTTTCCCACATTTCTGGCATAGCTACTTCACGAATATCGTCAAGCTTATACCACCAAATAGAAATATGCGGAGCGTCATACTCACGATTTAGAATGGATCTTAATTCCATTTTGATTGTATCGCCCGCTCCATTTCGAACCGTACCTTCTGAGCTTGTTGCAACTATAATGTAGTCGTCAAGCTTTGAAGCTCCTTGCTCTATACAACCTATAACATCCTCACGAATATCCGTAGAAAGCCATTCATCAACGGTTGCGACTCGGCATCTAAGACCTTGTAGCTTTTCTATTGACATTGGCCTTACTTCTATTATGGATCCAGTAAGAAAATTCTCTATGCCCTTTTTAGTTGCAGCAAGTTTTACTCTGTTAGCTCTTGACCCGGTTGTATTTTGTAAAGAACCTTCAGTAAGAAACTGAAATAGCGGACCTCTTGCTCTTGTTATAGCTGTTTTAAGCGGCGTCATAACCTCTTCTGCCTGTTTCATCGTAGGAGCCGTTGTTATACCCTGTGTGGTTGTGGTATCAACATTCTCGAAATACGCTTGAATCGTTGTAGCATAAAGAGACTTTGCTGCGCCTCGGCCAACTATTAAATACTGTTTCTTTATTAAACGCTTTTTAATTCTTTTACGAACGTAACGTCCGCCATGACCATCCGGATAAGGTTCGTAAACCGACCTATCCTCAAACTCATACCAACCAAACAGTTCTTCTCCCCAAAGTTTAAATGTATCGAGCAAATGAAGATCAGAACCATCGGTTAGAGTAAGTTCATTCTCACAAAAGCGTATCCATCCTTCTACAGGATCTGGATCATAGTAATAACGAGGATTTTCTATAAGTCTGTCAATACGGTTCATTTCTTGCTGAACCTCATGATTTACGGGGATCTCTCCTCGAATTACTCGATCGCGAAATTCCCCATAATATCTGGGAACAGCAGTATTTGAAATCATTTCTCTATATTATCTTCTATTATCTTTAAGTTTCTTTAAATAAGTTATTCTTTCGTTTGCTTCTTTTAGCTCAGACGTATTCATTTTTCCAGAGATAGCAAGTATCTTATCAACATCTCCAGATTTAATAATCTTTTCGATATTACTTCTATCTTCCTTCTTTTCTTCTTTCTTTTCGCCAATTATTGGCATTTCCGTACCGCCAACTGCATTAGAAACTTTGGCAATAGCGTTATACATATTTGTAGCTTTTATTGTCCAATCAGTAAGCTGTCCGACTCGTTTCATTAATGCTTCCGTTTTGTCCCATCCGGTTTTTATTTCTCTGTCTTTCATATCAGAAAGCTTTTTTTCATAATCAAGTCTAGAAACAACCGTGCTTAATTCCTGATTAGTAAGGAGGCCTTTGTATTTAAGAACGTCTGAAGCCTTTCCGCTCATAAGAATTTTCTGTTTTTCTTGTTCGAATTTTTCTTTTCTTTTAGCTTCTTTTGCTTCCTGTTCTTCCTGCTTTTTCTTCTCTTCTGCTTTTTTGGCTTTAGCAGCTCTCGCTTTTTTCAAATTTTTTTCACGAGTTTTCTGCTTCTTTTTCTCTTTTATCCGATCTTTCAAACTTGTATGACCGGAAGCAATACCATTTCTTCTTCGTTCAAGGCCTTCTTCTGTCCAAGTTCCATCGTCGTGCTGGTAACGTCTATGGCCCCATTTCATAAGAGGAACACCATAGTGGATTAAATAATTTTCCATTTCCCAACTCCATTACTTGGAGTACATATCGTGCATCATACGAATTCGAATACCATCTTCTAAATACATCTCGTCGATACACTCTTTAATATCTCTTATGTATTTTGGAATGCTATCAAGATGATCCTCGGTAATCTTCTGATAATACTGTTCAAACATTTTGAATAAATGTTCGGCATGTTCAAGCTCGTTTGAACTCATATCGATAAAGGTCTTACCCCACGAAGAATCCATCGCTCGAATTTCTATCGCACGTTTAACGTACTCTTCTGCGCCATCGAGTTCCTCACGTATCTGCTTCTTAAAATAATAAGCGTCCATCTTTTATCTCCTTTTTAGATTGTGTGAAAGAGGAGGGGGAAATGGTCCTCCAAATCCCCCTCGACGATTGTTTGCTTTAACCAGCTGAAGACGCGGCCTGCGTTCCACTGGGAGTCCAGGCAACGAATCGCCCAAGCTGTCCAAGGAGATATTGACTCTGATTCGCATTGGAAATCGTACCCTGAAGCGCAACATTTGCGGCCTGAGCATCAGAGAGACGATCCTGAAGCATCTGAGTCTTGATCGAACAGCAGCACTGCTCAAGCTGATAACCAATCTGGTCAATCTTCTGTGCAAGAACGTTCGTCTGATTCTGAATGTTAAGATTCACGGTGTTGAATCCTTGAATCGCGTTGATCAGATTTGTGCTGTTCTGCTGAAGCATCTGATTAGTCTGGTTGTTAATAAGCAGAGCAGTTTCATAATTGTTGTTTGCGGTTTCCACAGCGAGTGTCTGGAGAGAAGACTGAGTGGACTGGTTGTTAAGTCCAGCCTGCAGCTCCGAACTAGTAACGTAATCCCTCTGGTTATTCACTCCAAAGTTTCCACCACCTCCATAAAGGAGAAGTAAGGCGAAGATCCAGAAAAATGCGCTGTTCCCGCCAAACATGTCGCCATCACGTGAGAGAAGAGCGACGTCCGAATTTGAAAGCCCACTATCCATGTTTTAAATAGTCCTTTCTTTAGAGAGTTAATTAATGGTTACATATACATAAATTCCTCGCGAGTTGAATTTATATAACCTTAATTTTGGTTAAGCATGGAAAGAAACGAAGTAGGATCTACTCCTTTTTCCTTGGCCAGAGCATAAAACGCTGCTTTAGGATCTCCGCCGCACTTAGAGATAAATGACATAACTCCTTGCATATTTGGATTCGACATTAGCATGCTCTGAAACATAGCCTGAGGATTATTGCTGTTTCTTATAATGCTCATTATTTGTTTTATCTGTTGAAGATTGTCCTGAATTCCATTTTGATTTGCCGTCGTTGTTTGACTGACCATCTGAGATGGATTTCCAAATAGACTGCTGGGCATTTAATACCTCCTCCTTGAATTTAGAAAACTCATCGACGGTAACGAACTTACTACTGTCAACTTCTCCTTCTTTCTTTTCAACTTCTTCAACAAATCTGTACTTCTTTATTGTCGGAAAATTACTAGCGTCTGTAGACTTTATGTAAAAGACGTCTTCGTTTTCGTCGAATAGAGCAACCATACTGTTTGGCTGCGTTGGATAAGCCTTTGCACTCTCAATTCCATTTACTCGAAGTAATGTCTGAGAAGCACCATTAGTAGTAAACTGATACGGAACTATAGGATTTATTGCAGTTGGCGTTGTCATCGTGTTTGACGTTCCAAAAAGCTGACCGTTAATTCCAGGTTGCCCATAATTGTACATATTCTTCTCCTTTACTCGTTTAGTTTATATGGATCTACGTAAACATTAATTCTCCAAAGAACTTCTTCTGCAATTCTTTTCATGGAATCTAACACAAAAGAAGAACCTGGAGGATCGAACATTATTCGAACCATCTTCTCGATATATTCTCTCGCAAAACCGACAAGCGTTTCATCATTTGAGTAATCTCTCCAAGTTTCCGATGAGGTTCCATCAGATATCGTAATGGCAAAACCGGTTGCGGGCCCGGCCCCTACCTGAGTAAGGATCGAGAAACATGTATTGATGTCTGAAGCTATTTGCTTATCGAAATGCGTATAGTCAGAAGTGATTCCTAAATACTCTTTTACAGAGGTAAGTATTTCTTCGTCCATTAGTTTCAACCTCTCCAAGGACTTGTATCATTCGGGGTCCTTATTGCAAATTTTGTTTTGTAAAGGATTGACTCGTCTCCGTAATGAATTGCATTATGTGTTTCAAAAGATACACAAATTAAAAACTCAGGATCAAATAGCCAATCGGAATGCTTGATAATATCTTCTTCGAGAACTGGATTTATATGATGAATATAAATCTTATCAAAGATAGGACGATCTAAAATTGCTAGATCGCAACCTTCATCCCTTGCTATAATATAATCTCTAATTATCTTCCAATCTCTTGAACTATAAAAAGACTGATTCAAATATCTATTAGACCCAAACGTGTCTTCTCCAACTTTTCCACCAATTTTTAGATATCTAAAACGATCATCGAACGTTGGTATTTTGATAAGCTCAGAATATGTCTTCATCGATCTCTTCGACCTCGTCATGACCTTGGTAATATTTCATAGCGCTAAGAGCATTAGCATATAATTCTTCAACTCTCTTTGCCGACTTTACTGCCTCGGTTTGGGCCTCCATTAGCTCTCTCTTCTGAGCTAAAATTTCCTTCTCCAATCGCTCCTTCGTTGAACCTAAACGTAAAAAGTGCGCTATCACCGATGGCGATGCTGTTCCGTTCCTTAATTGCTCCTCCGCACGATCAATTGCCAATGCTATTAGCTGGTTTTCTCGTGTCTCCTGGCTATATGCAGGAGGCATTCGATCACTTTTTGCACTATTTGGAGGACTATTATTCGTGTTTTGCGATCTCCTTGCCATGTTTACCATACCTTTCTGCCACTTTTAGTGCCTTTTTAGAGGGTATAGAAGAACTCAACGAATGGAACTTCGACGTTCAAGGAGTTTAACCCTTTGAAATGCCACAAGCGAAAGGAGAACAGACGGACACGACCCCGCCTTTGGAACTAAAAGCTCCCCTATACCCTCGAAAAAGGTACTAAAAATATCACCCCCGGAGAATTTTTTAGG
>Ga0310786_10000903_pt1 | contig 47072 bp, 56 predicted proteins | sample AusTroGonzalo_MG_FD_203881 | JGI IMG/M metagenome (GOLD analysis project Ga0310786, IMG submission 203881) | Bovine rumen microbial communities from tropical cattle in Woodstock, Queensland, Australia - Gonzalo_03 (v2) (version 2) | ecosystem: Host-associated > Mammals > Digestive system >...
TCCTGACTGACAATCTAAAGAAAAGAAAGAAAAAGTGTAACGGCAAATATAAGGAGATAGAAAAATGAGCAGACAACATCACTACATCAAGATTCTGCCTGAATATTACAGGGCAATAGAATCAGGAAAGAAAACATTCGAGGTTAGGTTCAATGACAGGAACTATCAAGTGTATGACATTCTTCATTTGCAAGAGTGGCTTAATGGTGGTTATACTGGTAGAGAGATAACTGCCGAGGTAACTTACATGATTGATGACTCAAACTATTGTAAAGAGGGATATGTTATTATGGCAATCAAGGTTCAATATATCAACAATTAAGAAAGGAGGCAGCAATGAAAGAGTTTGAAGAGATTGTATTATGCCAGTGTGAGAACCCAGAGCATCAGATGCTATTCAGGGTATTGGATGCTGATAGTGATGTCTATGTGACCATCCACCTTGTACCACTTCCATTCTGGACAAGGCTGTGGACAGGCATCAAGTATATCTTCGGCTATAGGTGCAAGTATGGTGATTTTGATGAAATAGTCCTGAGACCAGAGGATGCTCCTAAGTTCAGGAAGGTGTGTAAGTGGTTGGAGACAGAACATAACCCTATAAAATAGAAAGGCAATGAGTAAGATAGAAGAAATGGCAAAAGCCTATAGAGACTACAGGGAAAAGTGCGGCATTAAAGACCCTGTGATGCTCGATGAGATAGAGGAAGCATATTATGAAGGTGCAAATGCCGTGCTGGAGAAAGCCTTGGGTTGGGTTAAGAAACGCTGTACTGATAGAGGTTATAACGATTTTAAGAAATATATGGAGGAAAGCGTATGAAATGGTTTGATTGGTTTTATCTATTCTGGGCATTTTTGATACTGCTTTTGGCAACTATCAAGGTCCTGGAGTTTGAAGGAGAGGTGACAGCATTGCTGGCTACTATTGTTTCGTATATGTTTGTAATTAGAACATATTCAAAGGAATAGGCTATGTTCACATTATACGGAATAATCAAACTGATTGCGTTGTGCTTTGTCATTATCATCGTTATGGAACTATGGCGTAAGAAGGATTAAAAGAATCCCGCTATCCTCACGGACGGCGGGATTTGGGCTTATGTCTTTGTCTCAAAGATGTTGGCTAAAGATGTACGCTAACAAAATCATTTTACTATCAAAAAACTAAAATGCCTAATTATTCAACTAACATAAAACAGTATTATTAACCTAAAAACCTGATTATAATTGTATCTTCCGCCGAAGTTTGCGATATATTAATGCAACAAATAATATGATGAAAAAACCACAGATTCCGATTGCGTAGCCACCTATCTTCTGCGTGACCTTCTGCCACCATGTGGGCTGTTTCTCGATGACCGTCTCTTTATTGCGTTCTTTCAGCAGGGAGTCCGTCAGTTCCTTGTTCTCAACGGTAAGACGGACAAGCGAGTCAATCCGGCTTTGGAGTTGGATTATCGTCTCACTCTCCTTGCTGTTCGTGCTATGTTCATTCTCTATAATGCGCTCTATGATGATGGTTTCCTTTATGGTGTCACCTTTCTCATTGATGATGACGGTATGGATGGAGTCGTTCTTCTCCTTCTCCCGTATGCTGTCAATGAGCGATGTCTGCTTCTCGTATATACTCTGCTGCCATGTGGCTGTGAACTTAAACAGAGAATCCATCTTGTCAGTCAATGACGATATCCTGTTGTATTCCCTTTCGCTCTCCGTGCTTTTCACCGTCTTGCATCCCGTCAGGCATAGTATTGAGACAACAACAAATGCCACGAATAGGAGATACCATAGATAAAATCTATAACCTTTCATATATTGAATACTTTTGTGAATTGTCTGTAATAAGCACGACGCTGGCTGAGTCCGTTAGTGCCTCCGTTGACCTTGCGTGTGATCTGACGGACTATCTCCTCGCCGTTCTTGCCGTCATCCTTGTCTGCAATATCGTTCAGTTTGTTCTTTTCCCAATACCACATCGAACTGACTTGGTTAAGGTAGTAGTTGGCAACCTTGTCAGGGTATTGCACCACATCTTCCGTGCAGCACTCCGACTTCGCAAACGCCTTATAGTTGTCAAGACCCGTCAGTTGTATAAAACCACGCCCTCTGTAGCGATAGCCGTCACCGCTTCCTTCCGAGCCATTGCCCATGCGGTTGGCATAGACCCTGTTGGCAATCTTCTGCGGATTCCTCGCGTATGCGCTCACGTTTAAGGCATTGAAATACTTCGGAAACGTGGAAAGAAGACCCTCCTTGGAATAATTCAGGTTCTCAACGGTGTATCTCAGTGCGCCGCTCTCCGTCATCACCTGTGCAAGATAATGTGCTATTCTTTGGGGTGAGTCAATGCCAAAATGAATGGCCCACATATTAAACGATGCCACAAACTCATTGAGCCTGCTTTCGTCAACCTCCGGAACAGCCTGCCGTATCTGGAACTGAGTAATCATCATAGCCATATCAGTTATCGTCCTTGTTTAGAATTGTATGATGGTTCTCATCCTGCTTCTGCGTGTCAAGATATTCTTTAAGATACGGGATGTTCTCGATGAACTTGAACCGCAGGATGTAATAAAGCGTATTAACGACATGCCAGGGCGCCGTGCCTTCCTTGAATATCTTCTTCAGATTCCTAAGAATGTTGAGTCCGTAGAAGTATATAATCAGATAAGTGATGAACGATACGCACTGCACGGCTCCAGCCATCTGCCCCTTGAATTTCCCAACGGCTAACACTGCCGCGCAAAGCACAAAGAATATCGTGGCGTGTCCTACACACACAAGGGCTTTCTTCAGCGAGAAATCCTCACCTTTTACCATACCACTCAAATAGCCAAAAAGGAAATTTAGGAAGAAAATCAGAAAAAGAGTCTTCAGTTCCCCTTCTATCGGTTCCAAGTAGGCAAGTATGGCAATCAGGATGCCTACTATCACGTTCTTGATCTGGTCTATCATCTTTATTTTAAAATGTTTGTGTTGTTGTTGCCGCAAAGATAGACAATTTTTCCGTTCTTTCCAAATATTTAGCAAATTTTTGCAAACTTAAAGTTCAAAGAACTTTATTTTTATTGGATTGTCGCATAATTTTTTTATCTTTGCAGCCCATTAACAAACCAAACATTATTACTACTATGTATAGATTAATCAGATTCAGGCTTGTGTATAACCGCAAGCACCAACTAAACAGAAACGGACAGGCACTCGTACAGGTGGAGTGCCTACAGGACGGAAAGAGGATGTACCTGTCAACAAACGTCTATCTGCGTCCAGAGGACTGGGATGGAGTGAAGGTCGTAAACCACCCGCTTGCCTCGCAGATTAACAAGTACCTCTTCGACAGGCTCATAGAACTACAGCGCATAGAGTTCGAGTTCCTGCAACGAGGCAAGGAGCCTACGCTGAGGACGCTGCACGATGCCCTCACATACCACGCCACACCATCGGCAAGGCTCAAGGACTTCATGCACGCCGTCATCGACAACGACTCCTCACGGTGCAAGACAACGAGAAGGTCATACACCTACCTTGTCAGGGACATGGAGAAGGAGTTCGGTTCGCTTACCGTCGAGGAGGTGAACTATGACATCATCATCCGATACCGTGAGTCCATGAGGAAGAAAGGGCTTTCGGAGAACACCGTCAAGGGGAGGCTCAAGTCACTGCGCTCGCTGCTCCATCAGGCGCATATAAGGGATGTCATACCAAGCAATCCCTTCGACAAGATACAGATAGGCAATATGACGGCACGGCGTGAGCATCTTACTGAGACGGAACTGAGGCGCATCTCACGTATATGCCTCGAAGGCAGGGAGGCACACATAAGGGATGCTTTCGTGTTCTGCTGCATGACAGGACTGAGGTATTCGGACTTCACCAACATGAGGACAGAGAACATCAGGAACAATATCCTCACCCTTGAACAGCAGAAGACACGCGGCATGGTCAAGATTCCGCTTGCATCGCTCTTTCACGGCAGGCCTCTGGAGATAATGGGAAGGTACGGCTCAGTCGAGGAGTTCGCGGACATCGGGCATAACTCTACGGTGAACAAGGCGTTGAAAGAGATAGCGAAGAAAGCAGGGATAAAGAAGCGGATTTTTTACCACATCTCTCGCCACACGGCAGCAACCTTGCTCAACCTCTACGGACTACAGATGCAGGAGATACAGCAGATACTCGGCCACGCACGACTCGAAACCACTTCATCGCACTACGCTGAGACCACCACGAAACAACTCGAAAAGTCACTCAAGAAAGCATTCAAGGTAACAAACGGGTAGCAATATATGATACCGAAAAGATTCTAAATGTTGTTAATGGAAAGAACAACTTCCGAGAAAAAGACCTATCTTTGCACCGCTATTTACATAGCATGGATCAAGGGAGAGGGGGTCTGCGTCAGTAGGCTTCCTCTATTTGTTCTGTGCGCATATATTCCTTTTTGCAAAGTAGATACGTCCAAAATAACCAATGACACCGACTGGGATGATGTTACTTTTGGAATATACAGGACTGCAGCTACTAATGGCAGCGCCCACACTCCACCATCAACAGCGACAAAAGGTTATCTATTGTGCTTTAACAGGGAAATATACGGTGTCCAAGTGTATATTGAAAACGGCAATACGGCTTACTGGTATTTCAGGAGTATCTGGAAACAAACAGATGGATGGTCGGCTTGGCAGAAAATACCTTCACTTGCAGGACTTCTTGCTTCGTCAACAGATTTGGCCTCGCTTGCCTCTGCGCTGAAACCGTACTTGGATGCGCTATAATTAAAGGGAGGTCTAAGCCTCCCTTTATAATCTAACCCATGCACTCCATCCTTGTGAAGCAAAATTCTTTCTTATAAATACTTTGTTATCTGAACTGTTTTCAAAGTAAATTTGTCTTATCATCGAACCTCCTAATACTAAAAGACATCCAGCAGATTCAGATGGGGCATGCTCTTTTCCTGTGATTTGGGTTGATGAGAATACATATTGACCCGATGTAGTTATAGAGTTAAAATCAGTATAAGAAGAAACGCTATTAGTTGTTTCGCACAGAACTGATGCAAGGGCTGACATGGATGACAGTCCATAAGGGTTGTTTGAAGAATCGAAATAAGGCACTTTCATGCTACTCGTAAGATTAGCATCACCATGTGCGTTGAATATTGCCGTTAAGGCTGCTTTTAATGCTCCCATGATTGTATAATTTTTAAGTTGTTAATAATTACGTGTTGTTAGAAAATGAATAGTGACAGAAGTGTCCCGACAATGACACCGAGGAAACCAGGCTCAGGACCGACAGGCATCGGCATGTCCTCTATGGTGAAGAGACCGCCTATGCCCATGACGCTCAGAACCCCCAACATCGGTGCAGTCAGAAGCACCGTTATCCTCTCCGCACCGCACATACTGCAGATGATGGCAGTCAGCAGCGTAACCATGAACGCGATGGAAAAAAGTACCACGTTGTTCCTTGTAAAAAACTTCTCTTTCATTGCTATGTCTATTTGTTATAGTCCTTGAATAAGTACCTCACCCACACGAAATGCGGCCTACGGGAAAGGTATCCGCTGTCCGTCTCGAAGAAGTAGGCCTCCTGCTCGAAGGATATGGCGCGGTATGCCTTGTGCGAGTGATACCACTCACCCTTGAAACCAAGGAGCATTACCCTCACAAGCCACTCGCCGACATACAGTATGAGGTAAACGGGCAGGGCGAGGAGAGACCACCATCCGCAGCCGAGAAGGAAGAGGATGACGGCAAGGGCGATGCCTATTGGGATCATCTCCTTCTGCTGCTCGCCGTGTATCATCTCATGCCTCTCGTCAATCTTGTCGAAGTTGTATCCGTTCCTCACGAACACAATCGGCCAGATGGTCATTGCCAAAAATCCCTCGAACGGGAAAATGTCATTCTTTACGATCTTCATGTTGTTCTCCTTTCTTTTATACTGGTGTTACTTGTACTGGCTCCATAGGACCGAGGATGATTCCTCTTGCTGTCAGTTCGCTGCCGTAGTAGGTGCTGCCTGACGACTGTATGACTGAGCGATAGACCTCCATGTAGTATTGCCTGTAACTGACGCCATCGTTGGTGACGATATAACTCTTCACCGTACACCGCACGTACCATCCGTTCGGCATGCATGTCTGTGAGGCGACGTTATCCTTGTCCATCCTGTCGAACCATTTCTGGTTCTTCTGCGAGTGGGTCGATGTGCCTGAGTCATTATAAGTAATGGTGCTGCCGTTCTGGACATATCCCTCGCTGTACTGGAAATACTGCGTACCGACCTGGTTGAAGATGGTTGCCCAACTCGGGTCTGCCGGCCTTGTCGAACTCGTCGAGGAGGAATACCTGTAGAAGTTGTCGGAGTCCCATGTGTCGGATATGTTCTTGATGTTACCGAACAGGGAACTGTCTATCTGTCCTATCACCTCGCCGTCCTCAAGGAACTCCAGCACCGCGTAGTTCTTCCACACGTTGTTCTTGAGCACCCTCTTGATGTTCACGCGGTAGGATACGGAATCGGTGTAAGTGCCCTGGTCTTCCGTGTATGTGCCTATCTCGAAGTTGCCCTCGCTGATCTTCGTGTACTTGCTGTCCTTGCGCATCTCAAGGTCATCGACATACAGGTTCTCTATCTTCGCCCTCTGTGCAAACAGCACCTTAGTGGCCACGAAGTCAAAGCCAGTAGCCTGCAGCCAGTATGTGGGAGAAGAGCCGGGCGTGTGCGTGTCACCAGTCTGCTCTACATACGACTTTATGCACTGGTAGTACAGGTCGTTGTATATCACGAGGTCCAAGAACCCCTCACCGTTGGCACCGCTCTTGTATGAGTAGTTGTCCTTCGGGACGAACACCCTCGGTCCCCTCAGCGTAGGCCCGCTCGTAATGACATCGACGGTGAGCCTTGCCACGACGACATTGCTGATGACAAGTCCGATTTCCCACTTGTCAACGTCGGCATACGAGGATGGTCCCACCTGTGCCTTCGTGCTGATCGTCACGGACGTGCTTCCCGTCAGAGCCGAGAGCGCAGTGCCGTTGATGTCGTAAGGTGTAGCCGTTATCGTTCCCGACGTGTACTGCGAGGTGCTGCTGCCGACAGTCTTGTATGCCTTCACGACAGCCGTGCTGACGTTCGTCCTTGAGGCGTTCGTCTTGAGTTGCGTAGGCTCGGACACCAGTTCATAGATGACCGCCGACTCTCCCTGCGGTCCCGTAGGTCCTGTGGGGCCTTGGGCACCCTGCGCTCCCTGGTCGCCCTTCTTCCCGCTCTTGACGATGGGTACGCTCTCCTTGTCAACGATGTCCGTACTTGAAGGTCTGGAAGATGTGGCACTGGAGGTATAGGCCATGATAGCGAACTCAACGGCGATATATGCTATGTCCCTGCTTATAGGAAGAGGATTTTCAACAGTCCTACCGTACACCAGCCAGCCCTCCGCGTTCACTATGTCAACGCTTGTGTGTGGCGTTCCATCTGGCTTGATGTAGCGATACCAAATCCTGTACTTTGAGTCTATAACACTGGCATACGACTCTACCGTCTCCGTTCCGCTGCCAGTGTACTTCGTGTAGCCGCAGACGATGTAGTTTGTCTCTGGGGTGTACTCGTTGCTGGCATTGACGGCAAACGATATAGCAGACTTTGAAGGGAGCACCTGATAGATGGCCTCCGATTGCGTCTTCGTCAGGGTGAACATGGCGGTATATGTCACGCCTCCGTAGGTTATCGGTATGTTCACGGAGTATGATGCAGATGAGAGTGCCGTGGATGCAGGGAACGACCAAGACACCGTTATACTTCCCGTCGAGTCAACAGCCGTCACAGTAGGTGTTATGCCTGCCAGTTTGATGCTCGATGCCGTGATGGATATTCCAGACGTAACTGGTGATGCCCCGTCGTATAACTTCACAACCGTCGTTATGCTGCGCTGGTAGAGAACCTTGCCGTCGGCATCACAGGCAATCATGTCGGCCTCGTTGCTGAGGTCGATGCGCACGGAGTTCTCGCCATCGTGTATGACGTTGATCGTGAAATGTCTGCTTACCTCCAATGAAGTCATATCACACTATGCTGTTACGACAACGATACCAGTCAACTTCCCGCCGTGTGCGTCGGCAAACGTGGCGGGGATGATGATGCTTCCGCCGACCTTCGTTCCCGTGACGCCAGGGATGGTGATGGCCGAACTCTTTATGTTCAGGAAGCCGTTTGCGTCAACGACCAACGAGCCGCTGCCAGTAGTCACTCCGCTGTCCGTGTAGTTCGTGATGGTCGCACCTTCAGAGTCAAGGATGCGGCACTTGTATGTGCTTCCTGCCACCTGATACCTTGCGTCGATGTTCGTCTGGTCGCCACGCTTGCCCATCCAGACAAGCATCTGTACGCTCTGTCCCTCACGCAGCGATACGTCGAGGCCTCCCTTGACGTTGTTCACCACGTAGGAGCACATATACATCTCCTCGTCGTCTTCCATGTCATCGACATCCCAATATGCTGAATAGAGGATGTCTGTTGAACTGCTGCTCTCATAGTAATCGACGCGCATGACAACGTAGTCTGTTATCTGAGAGCCGAGGATGCTTACCTGAGCGACACCCGTCTCACCGCCATTGGCCGACTGAGCCGTTGCAAATGGTTGGCTTGTGTCTATTCCCTCACGATACCATTTGGTAAAGAAGTTGTTCACCGTTCCGTCCGCAGTGCGAAGCCTTGCCTTCATCACGGCAGAGGCAGACTGTGATGTCACATACGAGTCACCAGAAATCCATCCGTAGTAGCCTGAGCCTGACAATGTTGACATACGGATGGTGGTGTTCACGGTATATTCAATCTGTGCGCCATTGTATTCAACATATCCGCTGCAAGTCAGCACGTCGTTGTCCTGGTTCGTGATAGTGATGATGTTTCCTGCAATCTTCAGAGCGGCACATGTCTCTCCGTCAACGGTTACATTAGCCCACTTGAATATTCCGTCAAAGTTTGTGCTTGCCGTTCCCGTAGTGGGGTTGGCAGGGAACAGTATCTCATCTCCGTTAAGATACCACTTGAATGATGATGGAGCCTTTGTCGTTGCACCTGCCCTTACGACACACCAGACGGTAGGCTGTTCGTTAGGATCAGTCCAGTCTGGTGAACTTGCATTCGTTCCCGGTGTTATCAACTGCGCAAGGGTAGTGTCTGAATATATTGCGGCGGTCACCAACGTACCGTCCTTGATGCTCGTCACAAAGAACCTGTTACTTACTTGTCCCATACATTATACCTCCTCTTCGTTTGCCTGTTCTTCCTCGGATGATGTCTCTTCCTGCGGCTCTTCCTGAACTTCCTCGACGGGAGCCTCTTCGGAAACCTCCTCCGTATTCTCATACAACTCTCCGAGATGGTAGCCACCTTCGGATATAAGCCTCTTAGCCTCTGTTTCGCTGATTTCCACCACGTCGATGCCGCCAATGAACTCCTCTGGTGTCATCACAAGGCTCAACTTCTGCAAGTCGTTGCCTGTTATGACATACCGTCCTTCCTTCGTGCGGTAACGTGATTCAATGATGCCTGCGCGTCTTGTCAACTCCGCCGACGCCGTGAAATACTTTTCTTTTACCATATCTCGTCTTTTTTATCGTTAAACCCTTCCAATGACATATCCGCTGCCTCCAGGAGAGTCGTCGGTGACATACCCGCTGCCACCTGGCGAGTCGTCCGTCAGGATACCCAAGGGGCCAAGGACACCGATGTCACAATAGACCTCAGTGTTCACGTCACCCGTGTTCATAAGTTCAGATGCAGGTATCTCAACGGCATTGCCCCATCCCCTATCTGTGACCGTGTTGCTGTTCGTCGGCTTGCTCTTCCAGTTCAGCCGTATGTACTCTTCCCTCAGAGCATCGCTCATGTCAACGGCATCCATTGAGATGACCGCCAAGAACTCCCTTTTGCTGTCTCCGACGGTGACGGCAGAGCCTCCAGTGCAATACGGCAGTGCCTCTATCCTCGGAAGCACCCTTGCCACCTCTACCTGAGATATGGCGTCACAGTCGGGCTGCGATGCTGATGTCGAGAGCGTGTAGTATGTCTTGCCGCTTGCTACGGAGGTGTCTGAACTCGGGTAATAGACGTCGTTGTTGAGTTCAAAATAGCCGTTCGTCTTCGGGTTGCCCGAAGGACTGCCGACAGGTGTGTATGTACCGTTCTTGGCTATCATCACCTTGATGGTCTCATGCTCGATGTAGGCGGCGTCAAGTGTCAGCGTGTCCGTGTTCTGGCCGCTTACATAAGCGGGGTAGGTGCCGTTGGTGGGTATCAGCGTCCATGCACCTGCGTTCAGGTAGTACCAGAAATACTTGATGCCGTTCGTGTACGGGAACTCAAGGATCGTGTTTCCCTTTGATGCAACTGCCGTCAGAACCCTTGTGCTTGAAGCGTCAGTGAAAGGCCTGTACTCTATGATGGACGGCGTGTTGATCTTCACGTTGTAGAACTCGTCTGGCCTGTTCTCGGTAGTCAGCATCACAGACGTCTCAACGCGGTATTCCTCGGCACGGCTTGAGTCCGTGAAGTCAACGACACATATCAGCGTTACTGGATTCTGGTAGTTGATGTTCTTCCTCACAACAAGGCTTCCCGTCTTGTTGCCGCCAGAATACTCAAGGTAGTAGTTCTCCGACTCCGTAGGAGAGCCTACAAGTCCCGTCTCGGTACTTCTGTCCCAATTCTTAATCTCACCGACATACCAGTTTATGTATCCCGTTCCGATGGTGATGAACGCCCTCTTCTCGGGGTCGTATGCCTTGATGTCAGGGTCAAGTATCAGCGGCGTCACCGTTCTGTCGGGAACCCATGTGTTCGCCGTTGCATCCTGTGTCTGGGTCAGCGGGTCACCGCTGCGCTGCTTGATGCTTAACTGCAGATCCAGCGGCTCACGGTTCGTGGTCATCACCACAGGCCTCGCCATGTTTACTAACGTCTTCATATCCTTGCTATGTTACTGTTATCTGGTTACTAATCTGTGCATTGTCATTGTCAAATGGGAATGTGGCGGTACAGGTGAACATCACCTTTCCTCCGTTCACGTCCCATCCAGAGGGGAAGTCAGCCGTTGTCAGGTGTAATACCCGCTGGCCGAGTCCTGTATGGTTGCCGCTCCATACCGCGTCAAGTTCAGGGTTGCCGCTGTCACGCACCCATGCCCAGTTCGTCACTATCGACGATATGTCCTCCTGCCCAATGAGCAGGAAAGGCACGACCGTCTCGTCGATGCTTGCTGGTCTGACGTTCAGGCCGTAGATAGGCATGGGGTCAACGAGGCTTGTGTAGAATCCGAGGCTTATGTTGTTCGCCCTCACGCAAGCCCAGTCTGCATTTGAAAACCATGGTTCCTGAGCCGTGAGCGTCCTGAGACACATCCACAGGCATCCGCGATGCCACACCATTGACTGCTCAAGGGTGTTGGTCTCCGTATTGATGTCCTCGTGGTAGTATAGTCCGCCCTGCACCCATGACTCGTACTCGATGGTCTGAAGCGTTCTCTGCTGCCTCTCCACGACCTGCACGGGAGGGTTGGCCGTCAGGTCCTCTATCTTATCGATGATCTTCTCGAGCGTTCCCTTCTCCTTCTCGTCACGCATCACGACGTCATACGTCGGTATTCCGTTGTTGCCGTTCTCCTTGATGGTGATGGAGTCGATGAACGGTGCTGTTGTCGATGCGCTCTCATATCTCTCTATGCCGAGGTCTGCGTCGAGGAACTGCAGTTTCACTCCAGGTCTCAGCGTGTCGTGGTATGACACCGTGCCGTATATCTGCTCCTGGCCTGTGTCTCCGCTCTTGATGTAGTCATCCTGACGCTGCATGTAATTCTCGTCAATCTTCGGGAGATATGTATAGCGCATGTGGTCGCGCTTGTCAAGGTATCCGCAGGCCGCTATCAGCATCTTCTCCGAGGCTGCGTCGACATACTCCTTCGGCATCTGTATGCCAGTTACGACAAACGTGTCATCAGACAGTACCTGACAATACCAACTCGTGTCGTTGTCAAAGTACGGGAAATAACGGTCAAGGGAAGTGTCCTTCTCCCTCTCGCATGTCAGTTTCCAAACGTCCGTGCCGCTCTGCTGGTCTTCATCGACGCTGATGACCTTGAACTTCCTGCCGGTACAGAACCCGCTCCGCATCTCGACATATACATCATCCTTGTTAGGTGCAGTGTCGTAGGCCATCTTCCAGTCGAGGTATTCGTCACCGCGATACACGTTGATGAAGAACCTGATGTCTGCACCTGCCTCAAGATAGCCGTTGTCGTAGATGACCTGTGCGCTGTGCACGGCATTGGATGACGTGTTGTCTATCGTCGGGCATATCTCCTTCTGCTGGCTTCCGTCGTAGTTCACAAGACCTTCCCAGATGCCAATGACACCTGCATTGGATGACATCACCCAAGGATCGCGCTTGTCTGTGGAGAATGTGTACTTGTCATAGAAAGCCTCCCATTGCGCCTTCTCGTCACCGCTTGTGCTCTCTATCTTCTCAAGCACCCAATCGTCAAGGCTCTTCGTCGGGAAGCCTGGCAGCATCAGTTTGTTGACGGTGAGAAGCGACGGGTAGTTGTCTATGTGGTCAACATGGTCGCTGTCGGTAGGCCAGTTTTCAATGTTGATGCCTTCGTTGAAGTAAACCTCGTCACCGACAAGGAGGGGTGCGCTGACCGCCTGCCTGTTGTTGAGCGTGATATAGCAGCATCCTGTAGGTGCATCCTGACCGTCGTACTTGGCACTGATGGTGGCAATGATGTCGTTCTTCCACAACGGGTCTGTGTTTGTCGCGTTGCCGCTGATATGGACATTGAAGGCGACGAACTCGCCATACCTGCTCGTGAAATACGTGCTGCTGCATGGTATCTCAATGATGTATCTCTGCCAATAAACGGACTGTATCTCAACGACCTTCGCCTTGTAGCGGTTGCATACGTTGGCATAGTAGTTTGTCGGCAGGTTCTTCTCACTTCCGTAGGCAAACAGTTTCGTCACTATCTCCTGGTTCTCGTCTGATGTGCGCTCTATCTCGTACATGCCGAGATTCTTGCCATAGCGGAAGATATGGTCTGCGACGATGGCGTCACCGCCTATCACCACGTTCTTGCCCGTTACATAGTAGGCGAGGCCGAACTTCTCATACGACATCTTCATCACCTCCCAGCACCTGTCGGTGTCTGTAATGTCAACGTTGATGTCAGTCTCACCGAGGATTTCGTTGTATTTCTGCTGGGAATCAAGTGACGGGTAGTAGCCAGCCCATGTGCTGTCCTGATCCAATTCCACTCTCTGCAGGTATCTTGTGCGGTTGGGAGTGTAGACCTTCCATCCAGCGGACTCCCTGTTGAGGTTTGCCTGTAGGCGGTCTGCAAGGTCTTCTATGCTTTCTGCGTAGAACGAGAACGCGCTGAGAGAGGTGTATGCTATGTTGTTGTCGGCAAGCACCACATCCTTGAAGTCGATGCTCTTAGTCTTCGATGCGTCGCTGTATAGCCTGATGTTGTCATACACGAATCCCTCTCCATACTTGCCGCGTCCTGCCTTCTTGACGACGTTCGGGTCGTAGTTGATGCTGAACTTCTCAGACCTGTAGATAACATAGTCGCCGAAATGGAAGTCGATGGGTTCTGGACTCTTGACGGACACGGTGACATACTCGTCACTCATCCACTCGCCATGATACTCAAGTTCATGCACGGTGGCGATGGTGACGGCCTGCTGGGTGTTGTTTACAGTCCTGATGCCCTTAATATCCCACGTCTTGCTCATTGAAGTTATCCTGATTATCGGTTGCAAATATATATTTTTATCGCATATTAGCAAATTTTTAAGTGAAAATTTAAGTAATATGGAAATAAATTATATTTTTGCCACAAAGTTTTGGTATAAATTAAAAGAATAACGATTATGGCGAACTTGGGTACTTTGTGGTTTGGTGCGGACATCGACCTCACTCAGTTGAAGAATAAAATCAGTCAAGGCAACCAGAGCATCCTCGATGCACTGAAGATGAACTACGACCCTGCGTCGTACACTCAGATGGTAAATGACCTCAAGCACCGCCTGTCAAGCGAGGTGTTTCAAATAAAACTATCAGCAGATACTCAGGCTATTGTAAATAACGTAAGAAATGCCACAAAAAGTGCAGGACTGAATTTTTCTGGTCTTGATGATTTAAGTCAGAGAATACTTAGGCAACAGTCACTTGTCAATGATTTAAATGCCGCTGTTGAAAGATACTATTCTTTGTGGCAAAGATTGGGAGGTGCGCAAAGAAGAGATGCTTATTATGATGCAAGGGCAGAACTTGCAAAAGAGAAGGCAAACCTCCAGACAATGTTGGACACTCAGAAGGCATACGGGAAAGCAACAAAGGCAACTGCAACGGCTAAGAAAGAGGCGGCTGATGCTGCAAAGCAACTGAATAGTGACAGCATCAGATTAAACTCAACTCTTTTTAACGGAATACATGTTTCAACAAGACTTGGATCTGCACTCAGTTCTCTGTTTGCCGTAGATGCTGCCAGACAATTTCTGAACAATGTAATTGATATAGGTGGTCAACTTGAGAAACAACGTATCTCAATGGGTGCTATAGTCGGAGATATTGCAAGGGCAAATACACTGTTTGAGCAGATTAAGAACTTGGCCATCAAGTCACCTTTTGGCGTAGTTGAACTTGACCAATATTCCAAGCAGTTGGCCGCATACGGAATTGAGCAGAGCGAACTTTTTGGTATGACAAAGCGTCTTGCAGATATTTCCGCTGGTGCTGGTCAGGATATTGGACGTTTGGCATTGGCTTTGGGTCATGTTAAATCTGCTACTTATCTCACAGGTATCACGCTCCGTCAATTCAGCATGAATAACATCCCAATGCTGAAGATGCTTGCCGACTACTATTCTGAGGTTGAAAAGAGGGCTGTCAGCACGGCAGAAGTTCAGAAACGTATTTCAAAACGTCAGGTTTCCTATGAAGATGTCGTTGAACAGATCAGACGAATGACTGACGAGGGAGGGCAGTTCTATAACATGCAGGAGAAGATTTCAGAGTCTCTTTCCGCAAGGTTTAAGAACCTAAAAGACTCCTTTGACATTATGTACGGAGAGATTGCTGAGAGTCAGATTGGTGACATGCTGAAATCATTTGCAATAGGTGCAACTGAAATGTCGAGAAACTGGAAACAGGTAATAATGGTCATTGGTGAGGCTGTTGCAGTATTTGGCGTTTACAGGTCTGCCATAATTGCAACCAATTGGGCCACAAACAACCTTAACGCAAACACGATTGCAGCCGCATTGTCTAACGGCAAACTTAGTGCATCCATGATTGATCGCTATGTTACGACTGGCCAGATAACAAAGGCTCAACTCTTGCAGGCAGTTGCGACAAAGAAAGTAACTGTTGCAGATGCCGAACTTGCCGCTGCCACGTTTGGAGTTACTAAAGCACAACTTGAACAGATTGCGGTCTCTGGTAGATACAAGAACATGCTTGCACAGACAACCATTGCCACAAGCAGGTTTACGATCTCCCAATTGAGACTTATGGCCGCTTTAAGATCAGGCAATCTCTCATGGCTTACAAAAGGACTTACAGGTCTTCGCATTGGATTCTCATTGGTTGGCACGGCTGCTAAGGCGGCAGCCGCATCCGCAGCAAGTCTTTTGGCTCCGCTTGCAGGGTTTGCAGCCTTCTCTTCTGTTATAGACGTCTTCTTGTCAAAATCAAGGAAAGCAGAAGAACAAGAGCAACGTATGAGCGAAATGGCTGAAACGGCTAATGAAGCATTCAAGAATATGTCTCAGGCTCGTGACAAATTCAAGGTTGGCGCAAGTGAAGGTATGCGTGATAGTGAGTTGGAAACAAATATAACTGAGATGATTGAGCATTTACAAAACTATTCAAAGACCGCAAAGGACACGTTCAATAACGCTTTTGCAGTTAATGAGGAAGGTAAATCCATACACTCACTAAAAGAACAATATGAAATACTTGCAAAGGCTATTGATGACACTACTGAGTCTTATAAGAATTTTAATGAAATAAGACCAATGGTAGAGCGTTCTATAGAAGCAGGTAATGGAGACAAGGGAGTGTTTGACTATGCTTTTGGATGGCTGGATAAAGTTGGAGAGTTCTTTGGATTAAGTACAAAAGGAAATCGGACGCATACATTGGACTTAAAAGAATCCGTTGAGTATTATGCGGAATGCCTAAATGAAGCCAGCAAAGCAGAACAAGTATTTCTCAGAAACAGGCTTGACATAGTTTCTATTCTTGAGAATATGGGGATTGCTGATGCAGCCAAGATGACAAACGAGCAAATTCTTGAAAAGATAACAGAGTGGATGCATGCATTCCCTGATAAATACAAGGAGTTTAAATCTAAACTACAAGGAGAATCAGAAGACGCATTTAGTGTTGTTATTGATAAATGGAACGAACTTGGTATTGCATCTATTGCTGCAACAGACAGGATGAAAAAGTCTGGCGAGGATTTCTATGCATCTGCAAAAGTGTTTTGGGGAGATGACATGCAACGGTGGCCTGCAGGATGGCAGAATACGGTTATGCTTGCAATGAATGCTGCAACAAAAGATGTCAAGGGTTTTGAGAATATGACACAAGAAGCACAAGATGACATTAGGAATATATGGCTTGCTCCATTTAAAATAACTATTGATTCCGATGAAGCCCAAAAACGTGTTAACAACTTACTTGTTGAATTGCAAAACTTAGTTGGAACTGATTGGACGGTTCAAATTGGCATCAAGGGAATAAGCAGCATCGAAGATGTTGAAGCCGCATCAAAGTCATACAAAGAGGCTGTTGGGGATGTAGAATCAACAACAAAGCGATTAAATAAATTAGAAAAAGAAGGAAGAAAAGGAACAGAGGCATATAATCAGACTCTTAAAGACCAACAGGATGCTATCATCAAGCGGGACAAGGCTTCGCAGACATTATATGCTTATGGCGCAGATCTGCCAAGCACAGACAAGAAAACGTCTGGTGGCAGCAAGGCCGACAAGCAACTTGAGGAGTGGAAGAAACAGATTTCACTTTTGGATAAATACCGTCAGGAACTTGACAAGTTAAGCAAGTATATGACTCGCAAGAATGCAGAGATCAAGTTAAAGGCGGATGGAAATTTCAGCAGTCTGTTTGGTATATTCTCAAATCCAAGCGATTATGTTGGAAGCCTTAACGAGATGATACGCAAACTTGGTACATCAGGGGCAAGGGGTGATTATGCAAATGAACTCTTTGCAAAGATTGGAGAAGAAGGCTTGAGACGGTTTACGGAAGATGCAGACAGGGCTACCAGCGAACTTTCACGTATGCTCAATGTGATGCGTGAAAACTACAACACATACAAGAAATGGGTTGAACTGACAGGTAACAAGAGCCTTGCTGCACAGATAGCAGGCGTGTCAGAGAACACCAGTTACTATGACTACCTGAAAGACCAGTACAACAAACTCGGTGGTGTTCTGGAGAAAAGTGCAGAAGAGTTCTTCAGCCTGTCCGAAAGCAAGGCAAAGGAATACGGAGAAAAGAATGGTCTTTTTGAACTCTGGAAACAATGGCAGGAGAACAACAAGAAGATGAAGGAAGACAACCTCAAACTGTATGAGGATGCCATCAAGAACGCCAAGAGTTACGAAGACAAGGTGGCAGACATCAACCGTGGGTTGGAAAAGGAAATTGAGGCTATTAAGGAACTCAACAAGGATGAAGTTGAGCAGCAGCGTCTTATTGAAAACGCTAAGAAGAATGCAAACAAGAAAATAGCAGATGAGGCTTGGAAAAACTTTAAGGAGACAAGTGATTGGGGAAGGGTTTTTGGAAACCTTGACAAGATGAGTACAGATACCTTGCAGGCAATGCTTGACAAGTTGCATGAGGTTGCGCCGACAATCCATGATAGCGTTGAGGCTACCAAGGCATTATATGAAGCCATCGACAAGATTGACAAGGTGATGGCAGACAGGAATCCTCTCCTGGCATTTAGCGACTCTTCCAGAAAGGCAAACATGGCTGCTTTGATGAGAAAGGAGGCCAAGCAGTTCAGAAGTGAGGGATATATAGCCGCTGCGGATGCTCGTGATCAAGAGGCTGCAGATTTATATCGTGAAGCAATGGAGGACTTTGAAAAAGGCATGGATGGCCTTTCCAAAAAGTTCAAGGCTGTTCAGGATGCATTAAGCCCTGTAATCACTCTGTTTGAAACTCTCGGTGATGAAGGTCTTGCCGATTTCTTCAAGATGGGTTCAGATGCATTAGGTGCTGCATCACAGATGGGAAACGGTGCGGCAGCCCTTTTCGGCGCAAAGGCAGGTCCTTATGGTGCTGCAATAGGTGCAGGACTGAGCATTATTTCATCACTTTTTGCCATGAACGACAAGTCCTTGCAAAAGGAGATTGAAGCCTCTCAGGCACGTCAGAAGGAGATGGAGAATCTGACAAAGAACCTTGAAAACGTCCTTAAACGTACAATTAGTGGTATATATGGCACAAATGCATCAAGCAGCCAGATAAAGGATTTAGAGAATCTGGTAAACAGGCAATATTACATGAAAGGTATTGGTGAGTTTGTGAAGTACACCTCCGATGCAACATCGAAAGCGTTGGATGCGGCAGAGCGTTCAAAGACATACTACGACTATACCTACGCTTCACTTCTTGCCCAACGTGATGAAATCCAACATCAGATGGAGATGGAGGATGAGAAGAAGAAGTCTGACTCCGAAAAACTTGCTGACTACAAGCAGCAACTTATAGAGATGGAAGATGAGATAGAAAACTTTGCCAAGGATATGGCCAATGCCCTCTATGACATTGATTTCAAGTCTTGGGCGGAGGATTTGTCCGAGAGCCTTGTCAACGCATGGGCTTCTGGTGAGGATGCTGCTGAGGCTTATAAGAAGAAAGTCAGTGAAATCTTGCAGAATCTTGGCGTAAAAATGATTGCAGAGAGATTTGTTTCACAGGCTCTTGAACCCATAATGAACGATTTCTTGAAGCAATACGAACAAGACAATGGTGTACTCACTCAGCAAGGTATGCAGATCCTTGGGAGAATGTATGCTGTTGGCGAGTCTTTGCAACAGCAGACTAACGACTTTATGGATGGTATCAGTGAGATAGCGCAACAATATGGTGCAGACATGAAGGGTTCTGAGGGCAAAAGTTCTTCTGCAACATCTTCAATTAAAGGGATTAGCGAACAGACTGCAGACCTGTTGGCTTCATACATCAATGCCATCCGTGCAGACGTGTCTATGGATCGTGCAATGATAACGCAGTATTATCCGCAGTTCCTTGAGAGGATGATAACATACAGCGTTCTTGCACAGACTCAGGTGACATTGCAGCAGCAGATTGCCGCCAATACTCTGAGGAATGCAGATGCAGCAGAAAGGATTTACGACATACTGCACAAGGTTTCTCCAGACGGAACGAGTATTCGTGTGAAATAAAAAAGGGTGGCATTTCTTAACGGAGTGCCACCATATTTTAATGAGAAAACATAAATGATTCAGGTGCTCTTAACTTAATGATACAAATCGGCAAGACTTAGTGCTTTCTAAGCAGTTCAACAAGAAGGAAGTATGAGACAGTTATAGGGAGCCACCACCAAGGAAGGATACAGCAACAGATGACGATGATGATAATGCACCAGACGATAAGACCAAGCATAGTTATTGTTTTTTGTAACGATATTCTGGAAAACCTTCTCCACCAAGTGTCGATATTGTATTATACAGATATAACCTTCCGTCGTTTTTTATTTCCGCAAAATATGGATTATAATAAAATGGAGTCAAATCACCATTAAATTTAATATAAATCGCACCTACACTAAATGGCCAATAAATATTATCGTTATCATTTCCGTATTTAACACTTTTGCTTTCATCTAAATATATTAAATACGTACTGTTATTTCCGATATTATCAATGAATTTTCCATCGCTTGTAAAAGTCAACCTATATTCATCCTCTTTTTGCCACCAATAAAGATCTTCTTCCCATCCAAGTTTTAGGTTTGCGCTTGTTGTTTCACTGCGATAATAACCATCCATTACCCATGTTCCAACAATACCATTTTTTAATTTGTTGTATGCGCTTTCTAAACGTGAATTGTTTGAAGTCTCATCATTACTGCTACATGATGAAATAAACAATGGCAATATTGGCAATAATAACAAAAAGACTTTCTTCATAATCGCAAGTTTTTAGTGATTTATATCGCAAAGATAGAAAATATTCTATAAATATAGCACTTTTTTGCCGATTTATTTGCATAGTTTAAGAAAAAGGAAGGACAAGACTTGACGTCATGCCCTCCCAAACCAACACGGCAATGCTGGCTAAAGTCTTCTCAGCAGCCTTCCTCCGAGCCAGACAAGGCCATCCCACACCGCATTACCCGCGATGTTCGCACCGAAGTCTGAAACGAACGAATGGTGGTTCTTGTCTGCCTTCTGCCTGAGATCCTGTAATGCAGACATTATTTCCGAATGACTCTTGTCCTGCATCGTCATCTGGACAAAGAGTTTCCTCTCATCATCGGACAGCCTGTCATACAGGTTTTCAAGCATCCGTCGTCTTAGGAAAGCCCTGTAGTCTGTCATAGGCCAAAATACTCGCGCACGTTAAAGTGGTTATCCTTGTCCTTGAGTTTGTCAACGGCAAGGTCATACACAACCTTGAACATCTCATTTCCGTCGATGTACTTGGAGAGTGTCTTCCCGCTGTCAGACATGATCATGTTCATCGTGACGTACAATGCGCACCTGTTGTAGTAAGGCTCTTCTTCCATATGGAATCCGTGCTGCTGCATTGCAGCATTCCATTGGTCACGGTTCCATGGAGCCTGCGGGTCCATAGCCTTTACAATCCTCTCGGCCTCTGCAGGCGTGAGGTAGTTGTTCCACTTTATGGCGGAGAGTTTGTCAAGCCATTCGCTTGCTGCATCAGGCTTGTTGTCGGCGAACCACATGTACATCTCCGTCATCACTTTTCCGAAAGCCTTCATATTGTCAGGCTTCTTGCTGTTTGCCATGTAGCCGTATAGTTCGGCATAGGCGTTCTTTAATTCCTGTGAGTTCATAATCTTCTTTTATTTGCAAAGTAAATCCTGAAAGAAAGGAACTTGCTGATTATCAGTCAGTTCATGTTTTCTTTTCTTTTCAAACCTTCTTTTTCTTTTTTTTCTGCCACTTTCTGAAAGAAAAGAACCTATTTTTTTGTCCTTTTGCTGACAGTCTTTTTGCAGTTAGGACAAGGCGCCTGCGGAACTACCACCGTCGGTGTCTGCGGAAGCCGTGTCGTCTGAGGTTGGATAAATCTTCTCATAAACATTTTTGTATAAAGTGTCAATGAATCCTTCAAAGAGTTCAAGCCATAAGGCAAGATAAGAGCATAGGAATGATATTGCGAGCGACGTGATGGCATTGCGCGTTGTTATTATTGTATATGTGAGGACGCTCCAGAAAGTGAAGCATTTAGGACAGTTTACTATCCTGAGTTCACGGTGTGCAACATCCTCTATGGCCTTAACCAAGCCCAAGTGAATCGCCGTCACGCATGCAAACACAATCGCTGCAATATCACCCCAGTGTATCATGCGCCAGTGGCTACGTTGAGAGTTGTCGTGATGGCCACGCAGTTAGTCACGTTGCTGCACGGCTGTACGTTGGTCGGAGAGGCCACCGATGTTCCTATCTCCAGAGTAGGTGTTGTGGCTGCGGAACAAGGGACACAGATGGTGCAGTAGATGTTGTCCGTCTTCGGGCATACGTTGCACTGGCATCCGCACTGGTACGGCATGTACGTCACGGAGCCGCTGACAAGCACCTCCTGACAGAAATCTCCGTTGCCAAGGTTGACAGGCACTCCGAGTGCCGTTGCCTTCAGGTCTGCGGTCACGGGGAATACTTCCTGTGTGCAGAGTTTGCGGTTGCCACAGGTGTAGTGGTCGAGTTGCAGCAGATACGAAGCGTCTGCCGCAGTGCCTCCTGGTATCGTCGTGAGCGAAACCACGAAGGTCTTTCCATTGTTGTTACAATTTGCCATAATGATTAATGATTAAAATGGTTGATTAATTTTGGGGCATCTATTCTATGCGCCGTCCCCTTCCTGCGCTATGGTGTGGTCTGTCGGAATTTCCGACGTGCCACTTGTAGGGTCAAAGACGTTGGCCTCGCTGTTCTGTATGGCCTCAATCTTCATTTTCAACTCATCGACGGCTCCATGCATCGTCTTCAAGGACTCCTGAAGGTCGCCGATCATCTTCATCGAGTTGTAGGTGAACTGTGCGGCGCAGTACTGCCACTGCTCACGTCTCTCATTTGGGTGCTTGCGACAGTTAAGGCAGTCGCCAGAGCATTTGAACTGATTCTCTTCCATGTCTATCTTTTGAAAAATTTGATTATCTGACTTGTCACGAACGGGCTTGTGTTTAGCATGCCTACAGCCTCGTGCAGTTTGTCTCCTGACACCATTGCGCCCTGCGAGCCGAGTATGTTTATGAACTTGACGATGGCCTTGCGCCCTTTCTCCGCTTCCGCATCATCCTTAGCGTAGATGTTGAAGGATATGTTTCTTATTTCATGTACCATAATGCCGTGTTGTTAGTTGATTGGTGGTAGTGGTTCCGATGGGATGTCGGTAGGAACGACACCTTTGTTCTTGATGACAGACTGCACAAACTGGTAGGCCTGCACGATGTCGCCCTGGTTCTCCTTCACCCATGCGTACAGGTCGGATATGTTTCCGCGTATCTGCTGCATGAATGTCGGTGCTACGGGATCAAAGTCAGGGAGTTCCATGTTCTTCGTGTAGAAGTCCACCATCTGCTGTGCCTTCTCCACGTCGCCCCTGTGATACCACATGGCTACCTGTATCAGTTGCGCCTTGCTTGTGGGAACGTAGTTCTGAATAAATTCCATCCTCTTTTTCCTTTCTGAGTTAAACCATAACATATTGCCGTGTTTTGGGTATATATTGTGGGGAATATGTACCCGAATCGTACAAAACGGGTACACATCCTCACTTTTTGTTTAGCCGTTGCAACTACAAGCGCATGGGCAAGGTTGGGCGTCTTGATAGATCGCCACCTTCTGCGGGTTCTTGCTGTACTCACCAGTGCTGAGGCCGAACATCAGTTGCTGTGCCTGAGAAAGTTCTGCCTGCTGGGTGGCTGTAAGGGTTCCAGACTGCTGGCCGCTCAGTGTGTCGCTGATGGTCGTGGTGATGTTCAGGTCACCTGCGATACGCTCTCCACGTTCTGCGGCAACTGTTGTAGCCAGTGTGCTGACGAGATCGCGGAGGCCGTCGTTCTTGGCGATTGCCAAATCCTTGGCTGCCTTAGCCTGTGAACCTGCCCAGAGCCAACCGCCGATGGCGGCTACGCCTGCACCGATGCCAACTGCGAGACCTGCGATTGCAGTACCGCTGGCACGCTTGGACTGCATGTGACCGATCTTCACCTGCTCGTAAGGCGAGAAACCGTTCTCCATTGCTTTCATAGAAACATAATCATTGAATTCCATAATGATAAGTGTTTGTGGTTGATACTAATGAAAATTAACTCTGTCATTGCGCTTTGACATGACAAAGATAAACCACAAACGGGTAGGTTCAAAGTGTTTTCCGATTATCCGACTGCACGGTTCTTGCAGTCTGCAGAGAAGCGTCTGATAATGTAGTAGAACTGCCTTTCGCTGATTTTGTACTTCTCCGTAAGAATGGCAGCGGCATAGGTAATCTTCTCTCCGAGAGACACCATCTTCTCATATTCCTCGTACATGTCGATATACTTCATGTCGCTCAGTTTAATGCACGAATTATGCAGCATTTCGAGGAAATTCCTGCCTAATTTCATTATTTCTATAACTTTCATAAGTGCAAAATTTGGCTGATTAAATTAATTTTCCTATCTTTGCACCCGCACTACCTCATAGACAAGAATGCCTACACGTCGGAGTTAAGGGTAACCGTGTCCCCCGACTCTCCGCTGTGTAGGCGTGTTTATGAAAAGTGGTAGTGCTCTTTTTGTAAAAGTCGGGGGCATTTTTTCTTCCCGTCCCCAAGGGATATCATTAAGCGTCTATCTTCTTCCAACTGCGGTTGATGATTTCCGCTGCGTTCATGTACGTATTGGTCAGCACGTCGAGGTGCATCGCCTGCTCGATATATTCCGAATATTCAGTACCTGTCGTTATTACAAGCGCAAAGCCTTTTCTCGGCGCCTTGTAGCCCTCAAGGAACTTGATGGATGTCTGGATGCCGTGGTTCTCACCGATGTCGACCATACCCTTGACGGCTCTTGGCTGTCCTTCATATGGGTCGGCGAGATATACCACCCTGCCTTTTCTCACCTTCATCCTTCGTACAGGCTCCATCCAGTTCTTTTGGTTTACGACTGCGACAAGATTCCCATATTGGTAGATGCCTGCCATATATGATGTCTGCGTGTTGCCAGTAAAACCGACGAACTGCCTGTTGGTAGATACCCTTATGAGAAGCCTTTCCGCAGCATCGAGAAGACTGTTGTAGATAGTGTCCTCTATCATCCGCAGCCCCTTGGCAAACCCGTTCTCAAGAACCTTTGCGTTGTCGTTCCTCATGGCTAACTACTTGATGATTCCGACAGGGTTATGTCTGTTATTGGGTCGGTCACACGGAACTTCACCTTGAAAGTCACCACGTTCTCGTGGTAGATGTTGCTGCCGTCCTGCACGGTCTGAAGGTGCGGATCCTCGTCCGATATCTCGACAAGATAACATCCCTGCCTGCCGATAGTGGAGTAGGGGGAATAGATCTTGAGTTCCGTTCCGCTTCCTCCTGACAAATTGTTACCTGAAAGCCATTGCTTGAAAGACTCAATCTGAGTCACTGCAAGCGACAGGTTAAACGGGTTCGATGCAAGTTCCTTGCCGCAGTATGCCATCTCAAACTCAGCGTCGTATGCCTCAAACATCATCTGCTGAGGGAAATAGACATCCTCGCCGTGCTCGTCGAACCAATCGCGCTTTGGCAGTTCCTTTGTCTTGCCACCAGCCTTGAACGGGACATGAATGCAGGCGATGTGCCATTGGGAATAGGTGTTCACAACGCTTCCGCTTCCCTTCTTTATGAGTAATGTGTTTCTTGCGTCCATTTCTTTATGATACTTTAAGTTTGTCCTCTATCGCATTTCTGACGGCCTTTCCGTACTTCATGAAGTCCTTCTCGCACTCATTATCGTTGATGCAGACGATGCCCTTTGATTCCATGATGGCTTTCACTACGTCGGACACGCTGTTCTTCGTACTGACGTACCTCTTCTCTGGAACCTTGTCAATGTAGTTGCCTGACATGTAGTGCCACCAAGGACATATCCATTGTGAGAAATTCCTTCCGTTACGCATCGGTGTGATGCTTGCCTCTATCTCCCCACTACGCTGCCACAGGTATTCCCATGTACTCTTGAGCATCGGAGTCAGGCTGTGGCCTCCCCTGATAAGAACATTGCTCTTGTCAATTCCGAACTCCCTCGCAACAAACTGCTGTCCGCTCCTGCACAACTCATGGAAGATGTTCGGATGCTCGGGAAATGGCCTCTCACCGTGATGAAGGCAAGGCACGTCACCCTCAAAGAAATCCTGTTCGGTAAGTGGCGCAAGCGGGAACATGTCATCGTTGCCGTAGATGAAACGGTCACTTAGGCCTTTAATCCTATGCAGGAACATCTCTATCGTACAACTGTTGAAAGTAGGCAGAAATCTTTCTGGAATGATGTCCTTGTGATATATAACGCTGATGCCGTCAGCATCCATCCATGCCTGCCTTTGGCTCTCACGCGCGAGTATTATATATATTGTACGCACGAAAGGCATGTACTTCCTCACGCAACGGATGAGCAGTTCCTCAGTATCCCAACTGCGCCAGCGGACAAACTCACAAAGGTTGCCATCGTCAAAACGACGGCTGACCTTCCTGAAGTCCTCCTGCCACAGCAGATCACCGTGGAAGACCATCGGCACAACGTAGTCTATCTGCCTATCCATTTCCGTACATTTTTCCGTTCTCATAACAAAACACAGGCTTGCCTGTCATCCTGTGTATCTGTTCTGCCTGACCTGCGCTGCTCTCAAGGAACAGTATCGCCCATGTCGCTTTCTTGAACAGCCTTGCCTTGTAACAGGCAGGGCTTTCCGCAGAGTTACGTATCTCATAACTCTCCGCATCATACATAAACAACTGACCGTATGTAACACCGTACTTCTCAAGCCACCTCTCGGTTATATCCCTGTACTTCTCGAGTCTGTATGTAACAAGCGCACCGATGAAAGTGGTCGGTATAACCATCGGTATGGCATCCGGCAGGTAAAGTCTGTATGCGTCTGGAATGCGCTCATCAGGCGGTTCCTTGCACAGAAGACCGTCTATATCGAACATAAAATACCTTGTATTGCCCTCGTAGTGATGAAGAATGTTCCACTCATAGAACCATTTTGTCTCACCCTTCCGCCATACATCCTCAAACCACAGATCCACCATGTCCTTGGCTTTCTGTCCTTCCGCGTACACACACGCAAATACAAAGTCGTACTGTGTCATGGACGCTAACTTCTTTCGTACCTTGCGCATGGAGTTGCCAGAGTTTACCGTATCGTCAATGACGAGCACCTTGTTCTCCTTACCGCCATTGATAAAGATTCCTCGCCCTCCGCACTGCATAGTACGGCCACTTATAAAGGAGTCGATGTCTACGCACCGCCTGTTCATCAACTCAGCGACCATCAGCGCAGCCAGCATGCCACTGCGTGGCACACCGACAATAAGTCCTATGTCCGCAGGAATCTTCCATATGTTCCTTCGGATGCAGTCTGACAAATCGCTGTAGCAGGTGTATATCATGTGAAAAGCACTTTGTTCTCTTCAAGCCATTTGTCGGAATTCTGACCCCGCCATGAGCCGTGGCCAAGATGTATGACAAAATCCCAGATGTTCACATATCTCACGGGCAGGCCGTTGCGCCTTACCTCCTCAAGCAGCCATGCACCAGTGTCGTAGTATTGGTCATGCTCCCTGCTGTTGAGTGCCCACATCTTCTCGCCGTTATAGTAATGAATCCCTTTGTCACGGAGCATAGGCACGTTCAGGTAGCATGCAAACGGCATGAGCAGCGGTACATTGTGCTTAACCTCCTCGCTGCCGATACAGGCACACCGTTCGTCCCATAATGGAGAAATGTCCTTTTTAAGCAGAACGTCAGAGTCCATCAGCACGAAGCCATCAGGAATCATATCCATCAGCATATCAACGCTCATAGTATGCTTCATACTGCCGTAGTTGCTCTTCTTGACATCCCTCTCCCATTTGTCTGGGTATTTCTCAAGTTCCTTGTCGAAGTCTATCAACTGACCTTTGGTGTTGTCTATGACCTTGACGTTTGGAAGCGATGTCTTGAAAGCACCCTTGTCGCTGTTGTCAAAGACAAACACGCTGCATCCTGGAGTGAACTTCATGAGCGACTTGATGGCAGCCTCCGTGAGTTTCTTGGTGTTGTAGTTGACTATGGCAACGTTGCGGTTCCCGACATAGTATTTCATGTTGGTGCTTATCCATGCGGATATAAGCCTCTCTGCAAGGAATGACACGGCACGGGTCTGATATTCAGTATCTCTGCCTCCAAAGTCGGCGGCAGCCTTCTTCTGCCAGTCATCCAACGTCTTGCATCCGCACTTCTCAGAAAAACCGTCGAGGATTCCGAACAGGAACTTGCACAGTTTGGTGAAGTCGTTCCACTGCATGAAGAAGCAGCACTTGCCAATAAGCCTACGGCTCTCCATAATATGCTTTGTGTATGGATTGTCCTTGCCGTATGCCTCATCAAGCAGGCCAATGACAACATCCATATCTCTCTTGTTGTGGTACTGTTCGTATTGCTGATAGACGGTCTTGCTTCCAAAGTCTATGACGCGCAGAACCTGACATTCGCCCTTTACAGGCAGACGGTTGACGCCGAACTTCCTGCGGTAGTGGTTAAATCCTACGTACTTGGTCTTTACGTTGTTCTTCCACACGTACCACATCGTCACCATCTCCGAGTAGACGGGATTAAGCGCGTTGATGTTCTCACCGTCTATCTCCTTGTGAGTGGCAAACAAACTATGCGTATCGTCATTTTTCAGACCATACCTCTCGACCAGTTCATCTTTATGATAGGTCACCCAAATCCTGTAATCATCCATAGTCAACTTAATTAAAAACGGGGCAGCAGGGGACACCCCTACCACCCCGTCACATCGTTATGAGTGTCTGAAGTCATTCGCTCGAAGATGAGCCTGTACCAACCAGAGGATAGAAGGCTGCACCAGTGCTGTCGGTCAGCGGAGTCACTGCCACATTGTAGTAGCCAGTAGAGTCATCACCACCCTCGCCGTTGAACGAAGCATAGATTTCGACGTTCGGCAGGTAGATGGCGGTCAGTCTGTCCTCGCTCTGCATGAGCAGTGCGCCAGATACCTTCTTCGGAGCCAGAGAGAAACCGTTACCGCTGTAGGTGATGCCGTCGAAGGCAACATTGGTAATGGTTGCACCTGTCTTCTTCTCCATCAAGAGTTCGTTGATGGTACTCTTGACTGAAGACACCTGGAAGGAGATGTCGGACTCACCCTGCTTCACCTTGGAAGTCCAAGTCGTTCCATCGGTCAGTTTCACCTCGCTCTTGTCGGGATCGCCCGTGTTGAACGAAACACCGTCCTCCAGTACAGGGAACTCGAGAGCCTGTGTCTGACTGCCAAGCGGAGTGTTGGCACTTGAGAAGTAGTAGACACGCGACACCTTGTCAAATATCTGCTTGAGGGTGTCTTTGTTTGTGATTGCTATTGCCATAATAAAAATGTGTTTGTGTTGTTAAACCTTGATTACTATCTTGAATTGCATAATGATGGAATGATATCCCATGCCGTCAGACTTGGAACCCAATTGGATGGGCTTGTCGTTGCAACTCATCAGTTCCGTGTTGAACGGAAAGAGTGTGCTGATGCCTTCGACAAGCGACTCCATCCTCGTGATGCTCTCCACGCCGTTGCTCACGTCCTTTGCAAAAAGGTGGAACTGCACGTAGGCGGTGTTATGCGTGTCTGCATACGGCGTGATGCCCTGCGGAAGACTGATGATGACAAACTGGTCGCTCGTGGTCTTCACCGTCTCGCGGTTTGATGTGTGTACATCGCCGCAGATGGGAAGCACCATCTCCCTGAGTGCAGTAAACACCGCTTGTCTCTTGTACCTGTTCGCCATACCTAAGTCTTGTACTGGTCACAATATAGTGTCGTTCCGAGGTTGCCTGCATATACATCGTTAAGGCTAAGGGTAAACGTGTCCGCCCTGTCTGTGACATCCACGAACATCCCCGTCTTGGCGACTGTGACTATAGCACCGCATTCCTCTCCCTTGCGTCCGTTAGGCTCTGCATCCGCATCCCCAGAAAGTTCCCCTCCGACAAGCGCACCCAACTGAACCCTGTAGTCGCCCTTGACGACATACTCCTGTCCCTTGAATGTTCTTATTGAGGTGTTACTCTCCTTGCGGCAGCGGCCTTCCCATACGACCTTCTTCAAGGCCTCTATCTCCTCATCCGTCTCAAAGCCAGTAGGCTCCTGCATCGAGTAGATGACGCAGCGGTGAGGAAATCTCGGGAAATTCTGTGCAAGCCTGCCCATAAGCGTCAGAAGTTAATGATGCGTATCCTGCTTCCAAGCAGAGGTTCCTCCCACTTTGCGAACAATGCGCGGTACTTCCTCAGCCACTCTTCGATGTTGGCCTTGGATACCGTCCATCCTCCTTCGGAGTGGGACCATCCGCCGTCTGCAACCTTTTCCGTAGAACCGCCGACAGGAAGGTTAGAAAGCCAATAGTAGGCAGTACCCTCGGCCAAGTCCATCTCCCGCTCGGTAAGAACAACATACTCCTCGCTGCTTGATGAACTTGAAGAACTCGAGGAACTTGAGGAACTCGACGAACTTCCTGACACAGGGGAGGGCTTAGTATAACCCTCATACTGAGGAAGGAGTTCATCACCTGTCAGCCTGCGCTTGGCAAGGATGTACCCGAGGCCGTCCTCAGTGATTAACTGAGAAACGCCCTTCAGGTACTCACTTATCGTTACAACCTTCGTCATAGGTCATTCCTTCATCAGAGATTCACACTACTCGCTGCTGCTGCTTGGCTCTTCAGATGAACTTGATGGCTCTTCAGATGAACTTGAGTCAGCGGTATGAGGAGCGATGGTAGAGATGTACATGCGGAGGATTGCACCAGGCACACAGAGTTGTGCCATCTCGCCGTTCACGTTGATGCTGTGAGTGCGAGGGATGTCCTCCTGCTCAATCAAGAGACGGTTGCCCATTGCGTAGGCCACCTTGTCTGCATCGTAACCCATAGAGAGGGGCTGGACACCCTGAATGCCGCCGAGTCTGCCTGTCGGTACGAAGGCGATGTTCTGCGGGTCGAAGTTGTCGATCTTCTCCTCCACGAGGTCGGGCAGGCCGTTGGCATCCGTGCCAGGCTTGCTGGTAAATGCGTAGGTGTCCTGAATGGCAATCTCGTCGACCTTGATGATGCGGCGGACTGCATCCTTCATCACATCGTCATCCATGAAGCGGGCAACGTCTGCACGGGCAGCGTCGCTCGAGATGTTACGATATACCCAGTTGGCGAGGACGCTAACGACCTTGCTGTGGCCGAGGAAGTCGTCCCATGTGTCATTGGCAAACTCAACCTTCAGCGGGCCTGCATAGTGCAGGTCGCGACGGATGACCTTCACGCGCTTGGCGAGATAGCCGAGCGGGTCTGAATTTGCACCTTCGTTGGTATGCTGCGGGTCGGTCCACCAACGCTCTGCGCCTGTCAGCACGTCCTTGTTGGCTGAGGGCATATTGAAGCCGATGGTGATGTCCTTCAGGCCACGCGGGTTGTTGGTGGCGTTGATGGTGAACTCACCTGTAGAGACAATCTGATGACGCTGATGGTTCAGGGCGTTCCAAAATGACTGGATCAGTCCGTCAGTACCCTCGTCGAGCAGACCGAACATCACCTCACGCATCTCATCGTCCATGACGGCCTGACCGTACTTCTGTACCAACTGCATCTTCTCGCGGAGGATGACGCGGTTGACAGAGTAGAACAACTTCTGAGTGGGGATGTTACCAGTCTGTCCCTGCAATTGGTTCAGAGGCATCTCATAACCCTCAGACTCAGGATCAACATAGGTCGGAAGCACGGTTGCACCAACCTTTGAAAGCATCTGCGCCCATGTGTAGCCGATGGTGACGGGATCGAACTCGAAACCGTCGATTGTAATGGCGTTGAACTTCTCCTCGTACTTGTCGACGAAGGTCTGCCAACTCTCACCATACATACCGAGGGTGATCATGTCGCGCAAAGAAACTGGAATTGTTCTCATATCCTTTTCCTTTCCTTATTCGTTACACACTTGGCCTTAGTCCACCACGCGGATGTTAAGACCGTTCTTCTGGGTCATGCCCTTAACTGCAGCAGAGATTGTTGCAGCGTCACTCTGGGTGTCGCCGAGCATGTAACCGTAAATCTCACCCTTGACAATAACATTGCCTGTTGCAATGGTGTTGCCGTCAATCACAGGAACATCCTCCTGCAAGAAACCGATGATACCGAGAGAGTCGATGCCTGAGCCGCTGATACCCGACTTCAACTGCGCCCAAGTGAGCACCTTGATGTCCTTATCGTCTGCACCCTGTGTATCGTCCTTGACGATAGCCATGCCTGAACGGATAAGTTTGTCGGAAACGAAGTCAGACACGTTCTTGATCATGAAGCCACCCGGAAGTTGCTCCTCAATCCGACGCCACACCTTGCGGGCATGGCCTACACTGAACGACTGTGCGTCGAAAGTGTTACCAGTCTGAAAAACCTGATTCTTCATCTTTTTCGTCGTTTTTGTTAAACAATAAAGTATCTTTTCACGCTGGCTCGTTACTTCTTCTTGTTACCCCAGCCTTCCTTCTCGGCCTTCTTTCTGAAGCGTTTGTCAAGTTCGGACTCTCCTTCACCGCCACCGCCTCCTGAAAGCCTTGGGGGCGCACCGTTTCCACGGCATTTGAGGTACTCGTCGTCGTACTTCGCCAGATACTCCTTCGTGAGGTCCTCGACGGATTTCTTTACGTCGATGTCCACTCCATCAAGAGTCTTGTCAAGAACGTAGTCGTCGTTTGCCTTAGCCTCCTTCATTGCTGCTTTCACCTTCGAGAGGATCTCGGCTTTCTGCTTTGCGTTGTCGCCGTTGTCAAGGCGTTCGGTGAGTGCGGCAATCTGCTCTTTAAGTTTTTTCACCTCCTCACTTTCCTCATTCTTTGGCTCTTCCTTGGGCTTTATTCCCTCGATAAGTGTCTTCAACTGCGTCAACTGCTCTGCAGACATGTTCTTGAACGTGTCCTCTGTAAGCAAGTTTTTCTTTGCCTCCGAGAACTTGGTTGAGAAGTCGTGGTTGAACTGTCCCTGCAATCCCGTAAAGAAATCCTTGGCTTTGGTAAAGTAGGCCTCGTCAGGCTCCTGTCCCTCGGCAACGGGGTTCAACTCGCAGTACTTCTGAATGGTCTGTGCCGAGAAATCGGTGTTTCCGAGTTTCTCCTGCACGGTAGAAACGATTTTTTCGATTTCCATGCTTAAATTTTCTTTTGTAAATGTTATCCTGAAAGCAGTCTTTCTGCCTTAATTTACTATTTTACGCCCCAAAAATAGATAATATTTGCATATTCGCAAGTTTTTGGCTTAAATTTTCACGAAAAAATTGAAAAATATCCGTATTTTTTTTATTTTTGCCCCAAAAAAGAGGATTTTCAGGATAAAAAGATGGCAGATTTGTCAAACATACCGTTTGAACCAGTCATGAAACTCGACGAGTCATGCCTGCCGTTTCTGGTTCAGAGGCTTGCGGAACTCTCCGAAGGTCTCTGCATACTCGACGAGGATGAAGTACAGGATATCCGTGAGCAATGGGAGGAAGACCACAATGAGAATGTGCTGTTCTCCCAGAAAGGCGGTCAGACGGATATGCTCTGCTCTTCTGCCGACATATCCATCATAGGCGGTGGCCGTGGAGGCGGAAAGTCGTATGTGCTGCTGATGAATGCGCTCTACGACATCACCAACCCGCATTTCCGCGCCATCATCTTCCGTAAAGAGTTGGATGACCTGTCCGACATCATCGACACGTCAGGGGAGATCTTCAACGAGTTCGGAACGTACAACAGGGCAAAGAACGACATGACATGGAACTTCTACAACGGCGGATGGCTGACGTTCTCCTTCCACGACATGGAGTATCAGGACTTCCACGACAGATATCAGGGTAAGCAGTACCCGTACATCGCCATCGACGAGGTGACGCAGATGTCTTTCAAGAAGTTCAAGGTCCTCACGATGAGCAACCGTAACGCATACGGCATCAGGAACAGGATTGTGGGTAGTTGCAACCCTGACCCCGACAGTTGGGTGGCCAAGTTCATCGAGTGGTGGATAGACCAGGAGACGGGGCTTCCCATAGAGGCCAGGTGCGGAAAGGTTCGCTACTGCTTCATGGACGGAGACGACGTGACGCAGATAGTATGGGGAGACACACGAGAGGAGGTCTTTGAGAAGTGCAAGGCAACCCTCATGCAGTACTGGAAGCCTGAATACGAGCGTTACGGCTCTCCGCAGGAACTGTTCATCAAGTCCGTCACTTTCATACCTGCCAAACTTGCAGACAACGTGGCGCTGATGTCCTCAGACCCGTCATACCTATCATCGCTTATCGGTCAGGACGAGGAGACCCGCGCAAGGTTCCTCGACGGAAACTGGAAATACAAGGCGGCAGGCAACGACATCATCAAACTCGAGCACATGGAGCGTTTCTACGACAATGCGGAGCAGACGGGCGACGGGATGCGCTACATCACCTGCGACGCGGCATTCGACGGAGGCGACAAGTGCGTGTTCTGGCTGTGGACAGGAAACCACATCGCCGACGTGGAGGCATGCTCCCTCGACTCCAAGAAGACGCTGCAGTTCGCCAAGGAACTGATGGAGAGGTGGCGAGTCAGGGAAGACCACTTCGCATACGACCTCATTGGAACGGGACAGGTCTTCAAGGGATTCTTCCCGAAGGCGATACCGTTCAACGCAAAGGAGGCCGTCGATGACAAATACAAAGGGATGTACTACAACATCAAGGCTCAGTGCTTCACATACTTCGCAGACCATATCAAGGACGGAACGTACTCCATCGCCCCTTATGTACTTGAGAAGAGATTCTCAGGCAGGAACTACAAGAACAAGACGGTGCGGGAACTACTCAACGAGGAAAGACGCTGCATCCGTTTCCGTGAGGATGACCCGACAAGGGTAATCGACAAGGCAAAAGGCATGAAGCGCATCATACACCGCTCCCCTGACTGGATTGAGGCCGCTACGATACGCGAGATATTCAACATCAAGCACCTGCACGCCAAGCCGAGGAACATCGGGCTTCTCGGAGGCATGAGCAGGAGCACGCAGCGGAGATTCAACGCATTCACATGTAATTTCAATAACAACAACTACGGAGGAAGGAGATGGTAGGAAAAACCTACGCTGATGCCTACCCTCTATTAAACTCCAAAAGATATGGCAGTAAGAGACCTTTTAACAAAGCAGCCGTTCTACAGGCTGGCTAATGGCGGCAAGGAGTCGCAGAAGTACAACAAGCCGATGCTTGTTGACAACATGAAGTACACCGAGAGGAAACTCATAGGCAGCGTGATGACACAGGCTGACTACCTTGAGGAGTTCTACCCGTTCTCGCACAGGGTGATGTCCGATTTCTACTTCCCCGAGTTCTACAACTACTCCACTGAGGTCAACGATGACGGAAAGGAGGAGATCAAGTGGAACAGGGAAGAGACATTCCGCATCGGCTCCACACTGCAGTGCGTCATCACCGTTCAGCAACTCGTACACCTGTGCTGCAACGACATCCATTGGGAACTGACTGACGAGAATATTTCGTCGCGCACCGATGAACTGTACAAGGCATACAAGAAAGGATGGCTCCGCAAGAACATGGAGATAGACTTCTACAACTTCGCCGACTCTGTAAAGGTGACAGGCGACTCCGCCGTCGTGTTCTATCTCGCCAACGGAAAACTCGGAACGAGGGTGCTTTCCTACAAGACGGGCGACACACTGTTCCCGCAGTACGACCCGCTGACGGGTGAGATGAACAAGTTCGCCCGCAGGTTCGGCAGTTACGACGAACAGGGCAAGGAGGTGATATCATGGGTTGAGGTATGGGATGACAAGTACCTCTCACGCTACAAGCAGGCCACCGTCGGCATCAAGGGAATGACAAACAAGGTCAAGGACTATCTCGGGATGGACGGCTACGAACTCGTCTTCCGCCAACCGCACGGATTCTCCCGCTGTCCCGTCGTGTATATGCGCGACAAGGATAACGGACCTTGCTGGAACATGGTGCAGCCGCTCATTGACGATTATGAGGTGGCATTGTCGTATTTCGCAAAGAACAACGCCGCAGCCGCCTTGCCGTCGTACAAGATGAAGGGCGACGACGTGACCATCGAGGGCGACCCGCTCGGACGCATACGCGCGTTCACGATGGGCAAGGACGACGACGTGGACATCATCCAGCCGAACGGACTGTCGGAGAACTACACCAAGTACATCGAGTACCTGCTTACCGAGATATTCCAAGGAGCATTCATCGTCAAGCACCCGGAACTCAAGTCGGGAGACACGCCAACGGGAACGATGAAACTCTACTATGCGCCGTCGCTCGACAAGGCCGAACTCGATGCAAAGGACTACCAGAGGGCGATCACGGACATGCAGTCGCTCTTCTGCGAGGGCTACGGTATAGAGAGCAAGGCGGTGACGGAGTTCCTGAAACTGAACGACTCCCTCTACGGATGGATCATGCCGTTCGTGCATGAGAACAATTCAAGTCTTATCGCAGACCTCGTGGCATCCAAGACGGCAGGAATACTTTCCGCTGAGTCCGCCACCGAGCATAACCCTTATGCCAACAACGGAGAGTTTGAGAGGGTCACGGCTGAGGTGAAGAGACAGCAGGAGGCAGACAGGCTGTACCAGTTGAAATCGGCAAGGGCCACACAGACAGCGTAATCACGGTTCTATTCATATACATAGGTTTTTAGTTATTATTCATTAAGGGGCCACTCGTGAGAGCAGCCCCTTTTCTATTTCCTTCTGTCGTAACGTCTTATGGTACTCATGTCAATCGGTACCGTCTCGGCACAGGCATCGTCATACTGCGACATGAACACCTTGGCCATGTCCTCGGATACTATCTTGATGTTAGTGTTGTGCCTGATATACACCGTTCCAACAGAGAATCCCCTGAAGCATATGGAACCAACGCAGTCACCGAGAAATATCCATATACCGCTCTCGGCATTGCCGATGCTGACCTCCTCGTCAAGGAAGATGTGATGCCTGTGAAGATCCTCCTTCCTGAAGTTCTTCCTGATAAAGTCGAGTGGGGGATAGTCCTTCTCCACCGCGAAGTCGAATCCGCGCACATACCTGTCAATGCACTCGTCTATGGTGCTGTCGTCCTTCCACTCCTCATACCACTGGTCACACAGGCCTGCGCTACGTGCCATCTCCCTCAATACTATGTTAAGTTCTATATCAGTCATATCTCATTCAATATTTATTCCTACGTCCTGTTTCATTCCGTTCCCGATGATGTCCTTCAGATTGACCCATCCTGCATTATCGCCGTCACCATGCCTCTCAGTCCATTTCTCAGCGGCCTTCCTGACAGCCCTTGCATCGGCCTTGGCGTCATCGAACTCACCCTTCTTCCTCTTCTTCTTGTCTTCCTTGCCGTAGTCATAATCCACGACGCTGACATCGGCGGCGATGAGTTCTATCTGCGCATTGGTGAGCACCCAGTCCATGTAGTAGCCGACTCCGCTGATGGGTATTCCGAGAAACCTCAGAGGCTCCATGAGCCACGGATGCTTCTGCGCTATTTCCCATCTTTGCCCGAACGAAGTTCTTGAAGGGTACGCTCTGCTTCCGCTTTCGTCATCTGCTTCGCCGTGTCTTTCAACGCGGTCAGTAACATTGTATCGTTCAAGTAGGCCATCGCAGCCTCCTGCTGAGTTTTTTTTTGAGCCGTCTGGATGACAGGCTCCAGTTCCGATGCGTTGTACTGACGGATATAATAGAACCACCGCCACACAAGCCAGTAGAAAAGATGCGACTTCCAAAAGCCGTTGAGCACTATCAGTGCCGAGGCCTGTGAGATGACCTTGCGGTCATTCCCGTCCTTGAGCATCAGCGATGTGATCCACTCCGTGGTCGCAGGGTGCATCCATTTTACCCTGAACTTTTTCCCGCGCACCTCGACCTCATCAGCCAAGTTCTGCCTGACGGACATCTGCAACTTCTCGTCCTCCCTCGTCGCCTCCTTGATAACTTTCTCCTTCTTTGCCATAATATATTAATATATGTATTGAACAATTCTTTCAAAAACCATCTGATGAGTGTCAGATGGTGCCGTCTTTCCGTGCTGCCAAAGTACCGCCTTTCGTCGTAATCACTGACACAGGGCCGATATGAAATTTTGTGGGTTAACAGCATTAGCAATTATTCGAGTAGTCTCTGAAACCTGGTCATTCCAAGACACAAGCATCCGATAGTCCTCCGCCGCTCACTAACGGGACTTGCACCCGCAGGACTGCCTTTTCAGCCCTAATTAGTTACACGTTGTTCAAATTGTTAATTCACTCATAGGGATTACTCCCCGCTGTTTCTACGACGCTTCGTATAGTGGCTCTGTAGGGTAACGCTCCCTCGCTCACCTCCTTGTTACTTGCCAGTTGCTCTATTTACTGGTCTTTCAGAGCCTCCTTTTATAATCTCTCGACATAACTGTATATTACCACACAGCAGCAGTGCGGATGGTAGAGGGGCTTGTTGTCCTCGTCCTTTATATCGTAGAAGATGCCCGTATGCGAGTCGCATGTGTCGCAAGGATAGGAACTGCCCCTTTCGACAAAGTATCCCTTCGCACCCTTGTCCCTTGCATCAAGCCACTGCCACTCGTTCCATGCCTCGCCGATGGCGAACTCAGTCATCAGGTCAAGCGCCGTAAGGCTGCTGACGGCAACACCCTGTCCGTAACTTGGCTCTTCAAGGTCAACACCGTCGGGGATGATTACCTCACCCTTCATGCCCTTCTCCCTGGCCTCCGTGATTATGGGATTGTGCCACGGGTCTCTCAGGTTCTCTTTGACGGATGAGAGGATGGCCTGATACGTGTATCCCGTCAGCCTGCCAGCGGCATAGACCGCCATCACCTCCGCCGCATAGGTGCGCACACGGCTGCTGATACGTCCTCTGAGGTTGTCACCCTCTATGTCACGGTTGATATATGCGAGTATCACGGCCTTTCGGTCATGCTCGTCCTGTGCAAGCAGGATGCAGTCGTCCCATATCTGCTCGATGAGATCCTGGACGAGCAACTCTATGTCGTTGTCGACATTGCCGCCCATGCTGCTGAAAAGGGCATTGAGCAGGTACTCGGCATAGAGCACAAGCAGTTCCTCTATGCGACGAGACATCGACTGCTGATTGCGGATGCGATCACGAAGATACGCCTTTGCTTCCTCTAACTGTTCTTCTGTATAGTTCATAATCTCCTGTCCCTCTCACAATATGGTTTTACCATGCCCCAGAAATGGAAATCATCTTCCTTCGGGAAATAGTCGTGCTTAAATAACTTCTGACAGCCAAGCCTCCAACTCTTGAAGTTAATCTTCTGGTTGATGTTCATCTCCGAGTAAAGCATGGCTATTGCTCTGCATCCAACTTTTCAAGTTCTTCTTCAATCTCTCTCATCTGCCCGACCTCCTCCAAGGCTTTCCTGTCCTCTTCCTCGGTGGGTTTCTTCTCCAGGGACGCCTCGTAGTCATTCTGCTCCTTTAGCAACTTGGCGATACCCTGACAGAACGGCATCTCCTGCTTCGTGGACAATGCCACGAGGTCGTGCAGGTATGTGGTGGCCACGAACATCATCGTTATCAGCGAGTGAAGGTACTCCTTCACCGTACCCGTCCCGTCCTCGGCGGCGCGTCTCATGATGTTCAGCATCATGGCGAACATTATCGTGTCGTCACGCCATGTGACCTTCCAGTTGTCGGCTACGCTCTTCAGCACGACATACTCACCATGTCTGTTCCTGTCGACTCCAAGCAGGAAATTTCCCACCTGCAGCCATTTCTCATCATTCTTCTTCTTTCCCATAATCGGTATTTTCTTGGTTTGACAATTCTTCCTCAGCACCCTCCGTCAGCCAGTCCATGGAGCCTTCCTTCTGCTCGGCCTTGTTGAAGTCGTCGGCTCCCGTGAAGTCACCCGCGGCGGCCTTGGCACGTGCCTCCTCGATGGTCATCGTGTCATCGACACGGATGGTGCCGTCGATACGCGGGACGTTCGTCACCTTGTACTTGCGGAACGGCAGTTCGTGGTATTTCATCGCCGAGTTGAACTTGCCGCGCATGTACTTCAGTTCAGCCTCCGTGCAGGTCTTGATATGCCTATCGCGCATGTCGAGGAACTGTCCCTCGTCGCGGAGCACCTTCAGCACCTTCTCTATGTCGTACAGGGCGATGCCGTCGGCATAGGTTGTGGCGTCGCGCAACCTGCCTTGGAAGCCGAGGCGCTCGATGACGAAAGCACCGACGCCGCAGGCAACGGCAGCCGCCTTCATTCCCTGTGCATAGTCACGCCCGTTGGCACGGAAGATCTTCTCGACGACCATCTTCTGCCTCATCCTCTGCGCCTTGTCCTGACCCATCATCTGCAGGTCGGCTATCGTGACCTTACCGTAGACGCCGAACTCCACGCCCGCCTGCGCCTGACGCTTGCGCCATCCCGCCGTGTTCAGCGTCCTTGAGAACAGCGTCTTGCTCTTCACGTCGTCGACGTGGTTGGACGTACACCACCTGAGATAGCGGGAGTACAGTGAAGACAGGCTCATCCACCGCGGCACCATATCCGTCACATCCTCGCTCATCTGACGCTTGAAGCCCATGTCCTGCATGAATCGAAGCACGGTGTCGTACTCGCTCTGGTAGTCCTCGATGGCATCCTCGAGGTCGTGGTTCAGCGGCAGTTTGTACCCTGCTGCGACGAACATCCTGCGGCCTTCCATCATCCAGTTGAAGATGGCGGGATATTCCGCCACGAGGTCCTTGGCGAGCGACTTGTTCTGACGGTCACGGGTTATCTCGACATCGAACGACAGCACACAGAGGCGCCGTGCCATGCCGTGGGAGATGTCCTTGAGGTAGGGCAGTTGGTTGGCGTTCGCCATCAGCAGTGGGATGTTCCTCGCCGTGAAGTTCTGGCCGTAGATGCGCCTCGCCTCGATGGGTTCTCCCGATATGATGGCCTTCAGCGAGTCGGAGTTGCTGCCGAACTCCTTCATCTGTATCTCGGAGCAGTAGTTGAGACGCTTGCCGTTCATGGTGGCGATGTTCATCTTGCGGTCATTGCCTGAGAGCATCACGCCGAGGCCAAAGTTGCTTACGTTGTCGCGCCCGAGGACACCCATCACCGTCTCGAAGACCACGGACTTTCCGTTGCTGCCGCTGCCCTTGAGGATGAGCATCGTCTCTATCTTCGCAATGGAACGGTCAACGAACACCGCGCCGAGGAACATCTGCAGTATCCTCTGGCGCTGCCTGTCGGGAAGGACCTCGTTGAGGAACTGATGCCACATGAACACCTTCGCATCAGGGTCGTAGTCGTAGTCCACCTTCGTCACCTGTATCATCTCCTTGGAGTGCGGGTAGGTCTTCATCGTGTCGGTGTCGAGGACGCAGTTGTTGAACACCACCACCTCGTTGCGCACCTCCATCTGCGTCTTCTCGAGGACGTCTATCACGTCGCGGACGATGACATCCTTGCGCTGGAAGTCAGACATCGGGCATCTCATCCTCTTCATCAGGTCATGCGTGATATTCCTCACGTCACGCCATGACAGCATCTCGTATATCTGCCCCGTGAAGCAGTACAGCGAGCCGTTGAAGCGCGACAGCGACGATTTCTCGAAGCCATTGCGCAGTATCTCCGTGATAGTACCTACACGCTCATAGGGAGAGCGTATCTTCACGGCCAGGTCGATGTCCTTGCCGTCGTACTCCGCCATTATGATGCCCCAGATCTCCTCAAGGAGCATGTCGTATTTCCTTCTTTCCATACTATTCCAGTTCCTCCGTTTCCGTCTGCGGCTCCCTCCACCGCATGTCAAGTTCCACGCCGTATGGCAGCAGCACCTTGTCCGTCCACCACCTCTGCAGTTCGTGTATGTAGCGTATCTCCTCGTTCCAGCAGGCGAAGCGCCCGCTGATGGCAGCCCTGCGGCACTCCTGGACACCGTTCCTGTACCTTAGCGACACCGTAAGGCGTATGTCGCCGAAGGAGCGCATCCACACGTTCTCGCCCTTGGCGACACGCACGAAACCGAAGCCGCGCATGGAACGCTCGTCCATCATCACAGGGCACACCTCGGACACCTTAGCGTCGAACGGGTCGCCCTGATGCCCCACGCACTCGATGTACATGCCACCGCCGTCGAAGAGTCCCGTGACACGCATCGGCCCCGAGAACCTGTCCTCATGCAGCACCTGTACCCATGAGCCAACAGAAAGTTCATCAATCCTCAGATTCCTCATATCTCTCAACAATAAGTACAACCACACCCATATCCCTGCCGTCGAAGACGCGGCAGACGACCCTGTACGCCTCCTCCTGCCCGCCATGGTCACCCCAGTGGAGCAGCACGACATCACCCATCATCGGCATGCCGTGACCCGAATACTCCATGTTACACCAGGTCTTTATGGCCTGACCCTGCCTGTTCCTGAATACTATGCTCATATACACAACAATAAATCCTGCAACTCCTCTATCTCGTCGTCCGTGAGGAACATCGACTCGGTGATGCCGCACCTCTGGTGGCTCAGTATCCAACACGGCCCCTTCCTGTCCTTCTTCAGCGTCATTTCCCTATCTCCTGCTTACGTCCGTACTCCGCAATCAACAACGCATCTGCGGTGAAGAGGCTCACCTTCCTGCCAAGCCTCGGGAACATCTGCTGCGCCTTCGACTTGATGATGTTCTTGCGCTCCTTGTACTCGCCGCCCTTCGGCATCTGGTACATCTTCTGCCACTTCTGGGGAGTACACGTCACCGTCCTTATGCCAAGGGCATACAGGCACATCTCGAGATGGCCGCAGTGACGCGCGAACTTCGCAGTGGTAGACGAACTCTGACCCGGCATGCCATGACCAACATCCTCAAGATAGGCCACCACCTCATGGCCGTCGTTCTCGGACGTATAGAGGACGTCCTTGACGAACTCGCAGACATCGCTCATAGTATCGGGCATGACAACGACATCCACGACAGAACCGTCAAGACCAAGAACGGCGATGCCTCCGTGAGTCGACTTCCCCTGACCAGGATCTATGCCCATGATAAACTTTCCCATATTCCTTATATATTATGCGGCTTAAATTTTATGGCTGCAAAGATAGAAAAAACAATCCAATATTCCAAATACCCAAAACTACCCAACCATACACTAAAAAATAGGCAATACAAGATAAAAACTTGCCGAAAAAACACGCAAAACACTATAAACATCACCTATCAAAATAACTAATCATAGTAAAAAACAAGCACATCCCAAAATATCCCATTTTCTCATTTCCTTACAAAATCCACACTTCTTTTCTTTTATTTATTTTTCTTTTCTTTATATATATTTAACGAAGTTAAATATTATTAAAATAATATATATATATTATATAATAATGTATAAACACACAATAACCAAAATCCCAAAAACAACAAAATATAGACAATGTTAGATAAACTCTGAAGAAAAATGTACAGAAAACTACTAATCGTAAAACAAATTACCTTAAAAGGACTCCAAGCCTCAATGGCGAAGGAGGACTTTATCTACCTACAAACAACAAATAAACCATAATATAAACCAAAACAACCTGCAACAACCAGATAACCCCAAACCTATAACACAAAAAACATCCCCAAAAAATGGGAGAAAAAATTTTGGAAAAAATAGGGAAAAATTTTGAGGAGGAACGAATGCGTGGTATATATATATAAATTGGGGGGTGGGGTACGTCGCTGGGGGTGCCTGTGGTTGATTTTATACCTATAAAATAAAGTAAATCACCCCTCTTTTGGCTGTTTCTCGTTAATTGTCTTTTGGTATAACTTCATCAGCGCACAGGATCTGCAGTGAGACACCCAGGGCAGGAAATAACTTCTCTTTTCCTCTTGTTGATCCTCGTCCGGTTTATCAAATCCCTGTAGTTTTGCAAGTGTTTGCAGTGCCGAAATTGCATCCTTTCCGCTCGTTAATGTACTTTGTGTTATGATTTTTTCAATCAGTCCGGAACGCGTTTTGAATTCGTCCCTTTCCTCCTCGCTCATGCTTTCCTCTATCTCTTTTATTTGATCCCTGGCTGTTAGTGTGCGTTGTTCTTGTTTGTGGTATGTTGCCGGGTTTTGTTTGTTCTTGATTCTATTAATAATAATCTTTATTCCTGGTCTTGATGTTATCAGGGCGTTGCATAGTGTCTCACACTCTTCGGCTGTTGTTCCGGCCTTAATGTTGTGTGTAACTCTGTATGCGTCTGCTGGTGGTGCTCCTGCAGCCAGGGCGAAAGACAATATAACTTGGTTTGGTTCCATGTTGTAGGCCTTGCAGATCTGCAGTGTGTCTGCTGTGTAGTTTGTTAGTGCCATTTTTGATGTTGTTTTGAATGATTAAATAATACTATAAATTGTAATCTCTGATGTTGCAAAAGTAGTGTTTTATTTTGGATCTTGCAAGAAAAAGCGTGAAAAAGTATATTTTTGCTTAAATTTGTGCCGTAAATATTTGGTAGTATAAATATAATGTAGTATCTTTGCATCAGAGAAATAAAAGGAAGTCAAACATTAAAATTTAGTGTATTATGATTAATTTCGAAAGCAATTACAAGAGTCTTAAAACTGCAGCCGTTGAGGGTGCAAATTTAGTGAATTGTGCACAAAATGGAAATGAAGTGCAGGCGTTTTCTATAGGCCAGTCTGTTAGTTATACGGACAAAAGCCCGGTAAGATTTTACAACGGACTGATAAAAGACGTTTTTTGCGAAAACGGTTACTTTTATTATATTGTATCTTTCCGCGGTTCAAATGGTCTGACAACTTCACGTACTTTCCGCCAGTGCGATATAGAATTAGACTATTTTTGCGAGAATAAGAGTACAGCCCGGAAAAAGACTGCATATAATGGTAAAGAATACGTTTATAACGTAAACTCTTCTAATGATGTTTTAACTATTAACGGCGTATCTTTTAAAGTAGTTATAGATTTCGTTTTTTCCATTCAGGTACAAAAAACCCAGTTAAAAGCCGTTGACGGTGCTTTTGGTCTATTACGCACTCTTTTAACTTTTGGCGGTGATAACTGGGAAACAAAGATAATAAACAATTGCAGGCCGTTAAATGGCTAAACCAAAAGCCCTGGCGATCCATCACGGAGAACCAGGGCGAAAGTCAAACACTAAAAATTAGTGCGCTGCAAAGGTACGAATAATATTTTAAATAACAATAAGTCAAACAATAAAAAATTAGTGATTATGAAAACTTTAAAAGGATTTAAGGAGTATTGCGGTGAAACTCTTGCCGCTTTGGTTGTTCCCGTTAAGAATCAGTTGGGCGTTAATATGCCGGAGTTCTGGGATGAGTTGGAGAATATTAGCCGCTCTTATTGTGGCGCTGCTGCTGGCTTTAGTGGTTTCATCTATTACAGTGAAACTGTAAAGTTCTGGCGGGCGTATCGTAAAAAGATCACCGCGCACATGGAGCAACTTGCGTGGGAACTTGGCGAAAACGTTCTGCAGATGGTATGCAGTTTCAATGGTTTGAAGGACTACGATCAGGGAGATATCGCCCGCGCTTTATATGGTAGGTACGACGACGATCTCACAAGTATTTATAATGTGTTCGCCTGGTTCGCCCTGGAGGAGGTCGCAAACCGTTACGCCGATTATGACTACGAGAACAGATAATTTAATGAATGGAGGGCTTTATTATGTTCTTAGCGTATTTAATAGGCTGCATCCTGTTTATGTTCTGGGATGAGGCAAAGAGAGTGAGAAAGGGCTGATTTCAGGGCGTTAAATATCCTTTGCGGGATAATTACCCACCAGGAATATAAAACGCAGTCAGAAGGGCTAAAAACAGTATTAACGGACAAATAACAAAGATATGGGTTACAATGTAGTGTTAAAGAACGGTGCAAAGGAAGTGCTAAATTTCTGGGTTTCGTGTTTCTCTGCTGCGGAAGGTGCAATATTTGAGCACCTGGCAAGGGATCGCCGCAACCGTGCAACCATCACAGACGCTAAAAACGGCGATTTCAGGAGTTATTATTTTGTTGGTGATAAGTTGAACATATCAGTATTTTAAAACGGTATAATTTAATCAGTTATGACAGATTTCGAGACTATACGCGAACGATGGCAGCAGGCGCAGAAGGTTTACGGCCTTGTCAATGTCCTGACTATGGCGGACGGTACGGCGATCAATGGGCGTTATGTCCTCTGCGGCTGTGGCAGCGTTACACCGTCACACAATGCCTTGCTGGGCTTTGCACCTTCGGAGGGTTTCCCTGTGGATGTGAACGGCGGAACCGTCAACGATAGGGACTACCAGAGGGACGCGGAGGCGCAGCAGATCACCCGCAATATTGCACGGAGTTACGATGCAAGGGCGATCCAGTCGCCTGTTATCGTTTCGCCGGATGGTGTGGTACTTTCGGGAAATGGTCGTACCATGGCGGGCGAACTGGCTGCAAATGACAATACGGATGGCGCATATATCGACTATCTGCGGGAGTATTGCCAGAACTACGGTTTTTCGGTGGACGCTGTTACCGTTTTCGCTCATCCCCGTATCGTTTTTGAGATTAAGGACAATTTGCCATATACGGTGGCGACGTTTGCAAGGTTCAACAGTCAGGAAATGAAAGGACAGTCGAAGACGGAGCAGGCAGTGAAGTACGGGAAATTGGTAGATAACGAGACTTTCGGCAGGGCAGTAAGTACTATTAACGCCTTTGAGACTCTTTCTGATTTCTATGCCTGTACGGAGGCCGCAACGAGAGTTATCAACGATTTGCGCGCCTGTGGTGTGCTTTCGTCTATGCAATACGCTGAAATGTTCGACGGTGACGGTATTTCCGTTTCAGGCAGGGAACTACTTGAAAACGTATTAATCGGAAAGGTGTTCGCCTGCAGCCCTGACTCGGTGCGTATGATTACGAGTTATAAGAACGTGCGGAGGTCTGTTATTATCGCATTGGGCGAGGTGTCTAATAATCTGGTTTTGGGTGACGGTTATACGCTGTCTAAGGAGATTTCGGAGGCTGTTTCCCTTTGCTATCAGGCGAGGAAGGAAGGCGACTATAAGGACGGCGAAAGGGTTTCCGCATTTGCAAGGCAGATGAACATTTTCGGCGGTGGTACTGTTGCGGACTATTCAAACGATATTGTTTTGCTCATTGCCGACGTCCTGAACGACAGGAAGGATGCACAGTTAAAGAAACTGTTAGCCGTCTATAACCATCAGGCGAAGGATGCGGCGGAGGGACAAACGGATATGTTTTCGGCAGGTGGTGTGAAGACGAAGGGCGAGATCCTTGAAGACGTTCGCGCACTATTCGCAAAAGGCACCACCAAGGAACAGAAGGAGGCCATTTCGGGCGCGATTATTTCACGGATGGGTGATTATACATTTTTGACAGACGAGCAGTTGAGAAGCGTCGTTACAGGCTCCTACGTCGAATTTCGCTGCAAGTCGGGTGATGTCATTATCTGCAAGGTCGATGG